>Ga0209272_10000495_pt1 | contig 32020 bp, 30 predicted proteins | sample tdDd002_FD_187125 | JGI IMG/M metagenome (GOLD analysis project Ga0209272, IMG submission 187125) | Marine sediment microbial communities from the Atlantic coast under amendment with organic carbon and nitrate - tdDd00.2 (SPAdes)... | ecosystem: Environmental > Aquatic > Marine > Coastal >... | reverse complement strand
CCGCGGAATATTGAGCATAGATACAGTATTCCATCTTGTGTTCCAGAGACCATAGATTTCATCCATATAATCTTTAGAATAGAATGGAAAATCAATATCTGAAAACACGATATGACCTGGTTTAAACAATACCGAAACATAGTAAAGAATCCCTAGACTCATAAGAGCCAAGGAGAATAAATCATATCTATAAATATAAAAGTATTTTGAAGCTCTATTTATGATTCTTTTGGGTCCTTTCATTCTGGACACCCTCTTCCTCAAGCTCCGAATAAAGCTCTTCAAGCTCTTCTTTCAATATTCCAATATCATCGTAGCTTTTCACTGCGACATTCATATGTTCAATAGCCAGACTGATATTTTTTCTAATTTCCTTAAGTTCAGGAACACGACCCAAAGTCTGACCCACCATCTCTTTTTGAAATGTTTTAATAATCCTCCATGCAACTAAAAAACCCATAATCAATAGTACGCCAGCTATGATTAAAAGCCGAATCACATACAGCCTCACACTTTGCTGATAATTTTGATCAAGCTGCAATGTTAAAGTGTGATATGTAATATTTCCAAACGTCACCTCACCAGTGTTGTAAAACACCTCATTTACATATCCACTAACCGTTTTTTCAGCTTCAGAGTGATTAAAGAACATACGACCATTTAACTGCTCGCCCACTTCGATAATTGGAACAATATGCTGATCATAAATACCTTGCATACCTTTTGAGCCTTTCATATTCTTCGAAAGTAATTTGGACATATCTATGACCATGACAAGATAGTGATTCTCACCTTTATATGAAACCAGGTTTTTCGTTGAATCATAGGGTTCTACAATAAGTGGCTGGTAGAAGAATAATCCTTCTATAGAATACTGATCAAGCAACATATGATGTCCTTGCTGCCCCTGAGCCTTCTTATGAACTCTTTCAGCATCATAGTAATGTACTTCCAAAACTTCTAAACGATCTTTTAGAAGTCGAATTGAGTCGTCTAGCCACTGGTCTCTCGTGTCCAGAGATAAAGACATTGATTCAATATCCATTTCAAGTTCTCTAAGATTCAACTTTAATTCCTGTGTCAATTCATGACCCGAAGTCTCAACAGCAACAATGGCCGTTTCGTAAAGCGAACGCTTAACAATTGGAAAATGAAATGCACTCATAATCACAAGAACAAGCATGGCCCAAATTGTAATGAAACCGAATATTTTCTTGTTCATATTTTCACGCCCAGTCTTTTGTTAAATCATAAAGTCTTAAGAACCCCTCACTCCCATTCACCAGTTCATAATTCATATCTCTCCAATGAAGAGGAAGTTCTTTATCTGACGATCTTTCAACAATCCCAAGATTGTCATCTGTTAGGATCCAGTGATCAAGCTCCACTACTTTTTTCAGTGCCGAAGCTTGAACAAAATGGATTTTCTCAGAATTATGTTCATTTTCATACCAACCTTTTGAAATGGCGATAGTTTCCTCAATCATTGCAATCGCATCCTCATCAATTTTCCAAGGCTTTACAATGTATTTATAAACATGACCTTCGTTAATGGCTTCGATAATTGCTGAGACCTGTGCACTTCCACTCAATATCATTCTCATCGTGTCTGGACTTAAATCTTTAACCAGTTTGGAAAGTTCAAGACCATTCATATCAGGCATCATAATATCTGTGATCATTACATCTATATGAAATTGACGAATCCACTTCAAAGCTTCTTCACCAGAATTTGCAAAGTGACATTTTATATCCGTTTGACTCATTTTTCTTTCAATAAGTTTAAGAATCATCTGATCATCATCTACGAATAATACGCGTTTCATAAAGCATCCTCCTTACAACTCTACATATCTTATTTCGCAACTCTCTAAATACTGTATAATTTCAAGTGTAGTGCGCTGAATCTGTTCATACGCCTCTAATCCACTCAAATAAATTAATTTCAGCCCAAACTGTCCAATTTCTATGAAACCATAATTGTCGCCACTGTCTTTTATTTGAATAGCCAGCCTTTCGATTTCTTTATATTGTCTGTGTGGCAATAATTGATTAATCTCGTTCACTTGTTTTCTTATATGTTTTATATATGCGGGCACAATGGATTTGAAATCTTGATCTATATATACCATCATATTGTCCACCTCCTACATTCCGATCGCAATCTTTATGATATTTTTTACAAATTTTACGGAATCGACTAACACATCAATATGGGATCCTTCTCTGTCTTTAAAATAAACAGGTACTTCTAAAACACGAAGGTTCAGTCTTTTGGATACATGGATGATTTTTAAATCGATAGCTAAACCATACTTTGTGTCTAATTGGCTCAAGATATGTTTTACAACTGAACCTCTAAACAATTTGAGTCCTGTTTGTGAATCAGTCACACCTTTTGGCAACAACGGCTTCGTCATAATACGCTTGATAGTACTGATTACGTCCCTTATAAATGGTCTATCTTCTGCTGTTTTATCTTTTGTACCAATAACGATGTCGTAATATCCCTGTTCGATGATATTAATGAGTTTCGAAATGTCATCTAGGTTGAACGCATTGTCCGCATCTGCAAATATGATAATGTCCGATGTGGCTATTCTAAACGCTTCCATATACGTTCCCGCTTTTCTAGTGTTTTCATGAAGAGGAATCAAGTGGAATGCCACTTTAAAATCTACAGCGTCATTTTCTTCGTGGTATGCATCAATCATGTCGTTAATGAATGAATTTGAATCATCGTTGCTGCCATCATCAATGAAGTATATTGAAATGTATGGATAGCCTAATGCATTGAGCTTCCTTAGTTTAACTGCAAACTCTCGAACGTATTTAATCCTATGCGCTTCATTGAATATTGGAATGAATAAATCCATGGTCATTCTTTTCGTAGGTAGATCTGGATAAATGAGTAGCGCTACAGCCTGCATCAACGCTTGAGGATCATAGGCATTTCTATATTCAATTTTAATGCGTCCTTTACCATTCATAGATTTCAAATGCTCCAGAGCCTCATCCGCTTGAAGAGGATCAATTACCCATAACACCGGAATGTCTTCAACAACATTTCGAATGTCGTTTAATGTTTGAATGCTTTCCTTCATGTCGATCAAATCAATAATATATAAGTCAAAACCAAATTCTACTTGGTCTAAATTCTGAATTTCATTCAGCGCCAAAGACTTTTTATAATCCATATTAGAGTTTCCAAATACACCAATTCGCTTCCTGTTCATATCAACACCTCAATTTTTCATTGTTCCAGGTTGTGTGACTATGACGTCCAGCATCCCTCTTAATTCAAAATTGCCCATATTGGCTGGAATCAAGTACTGGTCACCTGTTTGAACATCAAATATCTGATCTCTATATGTTAAGTAGCCTGTACCACCAATACAACTAATCAGTTGGAAATTAGGATTCACTTCATCTGTAAAGCAATCTCGAATTTTAATACGTTTAACTTCAAAGTGTGATGTTTGAATGAAATAAGTGATCTCATTATTTCCCTTCATTTCTTTGAATCCACGACATTTTCCAAAATCAGCACTCAACTTAATCACTTTTTCAGCTTCTTCTAAATGTAGTTCTCTGCCTCTTCCATAGTCGTGGAGTCTAAATGTCAAATCGCTGCTTTCTTGAATTTCAAGGAGTACAATGCCTTTGCCAATACCATGGATCGTACCAGCTGGTACTGAGTAAAATTCACCTGCATTTACTTCGACATGGTTTAGACAATCTCTAAGATCTTCATTTTCAATTGACTTCATTGTTTCTTCTAAACTACAGCTGTTAGAACCTAGAATGATTTCTGAGCCAGGATCTGCGGATAAAATATACCAAACTTCCGTCTTTCCAAATCCGTTATAATTCTCTTTTGCATACTTGTCGTCTGGATGTACCTGAAGTGATAAATCTGATTTTGCATCTAAGAATTTCACCATAATTGGAAATGCTTCATATGCCTTTCCAAGAAGTCTGATATTTTCTTCATTCATGAGAGAGCAAACCGACTGACCTTGTAGTTCGCCATTCATGATTTTACTTGAACCATTCGGGTGACATGCCAGCTCCCATACTTCGCCAAGCTGCATTTCCGAAGAACTTTTATGATAATATTTTAAGTCGTTGCCGCCCCATACTTTTGATTTCATTGCGCCTTCAAGTTTTAGTGGATACATATTCGTTCCTCCTTATACGGTTCTTTAAACACCAACATCTGCCAGCAATTGGTTCATAATCTGCATTGTTCCAAGAACTGTGAGTAGAAGATACATTCCGATCATTCCTAAAGCCAGTACAGGATGTTTTATATAAAGCCATAAGTTGTTAAATTGATAAAGTACTGGTCTAAAGAAGTACCAACGCTGAAAGGCTTTTAGAAAACCATGTTCTTCTGTACTTAATGTCTCAGGCATTTTTTCGAAGTGATACATTTTCTTTTGAAGTAGATTAACGAGTGTTACTTTTTTCTCGTCGTGGCTTAGTCCTGAACCTTTCAGTCTTTCAACGATTCCACCTTTATCTCTATACCGGAGTGTTGGTTGAATCTCTTCAAATGAGATCTGATTTGAATGAATGCCTCCAGATTCAACATAAGCTTCTTTTCTCCAAAATCTTGCCGCTTCAACAGAATGGTTGTCCACTTTATATGCGTTATTAATGACTTTTCTTTCAAATATTTTAACTTTAGTCATTAAGTTCTTGTGCTTTGAAACGGGTGTTTCTTGAATAACCAACGCCCCAACTTCTGGACAATTCTCCATTTTTCCAACTGCTGTTCCAAGTAGATCAGGATCTAGTTTCATGTCTGAATCAATGATCATAAGAAAGTCATACCCAAGCTCTTCAGCGTAATTAATGGCCTTCACTCTTGCAATGCCTCTTTCACCATGAGGCAACTTAATGTGTTCAATCCACTCATATTGCGCCATCATTTCTTTGACCATTTGATTCGTATAATCCGTTGAACCATCATCTGTTATTATCAGCTTGAAATTCTTATACGTTTGTCTAGCACAACTTTGAATCAGATCATATATGTGATATTGATTGTTATATGTTGTTGTAATAATCATAATTTGCTTGTCCATTATAGAACCTCCTCAAGATGTAGCATTTCTTCTTCAAACACTTCTGCTGTGATTGACCACTGGAACTGACACGAATAGTTGTACGCTGATTTTTTAATCGCTTCGTATAAGTTTCCATTTTCTACGGACGCCTTCATTTGTTCTAACAAACCTTCAGGTGAGTTCGATTTTGATAAGAAACCAGCCCTGCCTTGATCTACAGCATCTATTAGTCCTGCTGAGTTATAAACGATACTTGGTGTGCCAACCACGGCTGCCTCTGTCACTGTCAGTCCCCAACCTTCTCTATCAGAAGGATAAATGATTGCGTGACTTCGGCTCATGAGTTCAAGTTTTCTTTCTTCACTTACGAATCCATGAAATACAATATCTTCACCGACAATGAGGTTATATTCCTTACAAATCGGAATAAGAACTTCTTCTTTAAAACTCTTATTCTCTTTTCCAACAAGCCATAGTTTTGATTTCGGATATGACTTTTTGAATTCTCCAAATGCTTTAACTGCTGAGTCGATTCCTTTGTATCTTGCGTAACGTCCCACATATGTGAAAGCGTGTTCGATGTCTTTTTTAAAGAATTGACCTGGATCCCATGGTTCGAAGTTGATGCCTTCTGGAAGGATTTTTACATACTCATCTTTAAAACCAAGTGCTAGAAGATCATTTTTTGTTGAGTCCGACACTGTTAAAGTGACATTGTTCTTATAAATTTTGGTGATGAAATCTTCCATATGATAACCAATGATGCTCCAAGGCTTTTTCAAATTTCTAAGCCAAAGCTCACGTGCCAATTGATGAATGAAAAAGATTCTTTTCTTACGAGAAATCCAAAGTGGTGTAAAAAACCGATGTACATTACATTGGTCAATGACATAATCGTATTCGTTCCTGCGTGTGAAGTAATGCATCATTGCATATAGTAAAACTGTAATGATGTTGCCCTTTCTAATGTAGCGAACGCCATCAATCATTTCTTCTGAACTTCCACCTTCAAATTTAGGTGAAAAATGTACGATTTCATACTTGTCTTTATCAACCAATTTCAACATTTCATGTGTAAAAACTTCCGCGCCGCCCATTTTAGGGGCTTTAATATCTCTCCATGAAAGGAATAATAATTTCTTCAACATTGTTTGTCCCTCCTTGTAAAAAATTGAATGACTAAAGCCACAGCCATACTGATGTAAAAAACAAGTTCTATGGTAACCACAGACTCTAAACTGCTATTCCAAATAGATAATGCAACCATCAGAGCTACCGCGAAGAAAGCTAATATGAATAAATACTTCTTACTTCCCAGCACCATTTCCATAGATGCCATAAGAAAGGCAATGGATAAAAAATAATAGGCAATTGCCTGTGGGACAATTACTGCTGCTGCTCCTTGATATGCTGAAGAGAACAGTAACTTGAGTGCAAATGGCATAACGATGGAATAACCTGCGAGTAACACTGATCCACCTGCCATATATAGAAGTAACATTTGACCGACCCTCTTTTTAAAGCTTCTGATATCATTTTTTAGGCCACTGATTATTGGAATAAGTACTGTGATGATACTGAGTCCTATATGAATGAATATCTGTCCATATCTGGTGCTGAGTGCATAAAGTCCAGCTTGTTCACCTAAATGATAATTCGCCAATATGAGTACAACTGCTGTGAAGTAATAGAAAAAGAACTGTGTCGAAAATACCTGTAAGAAACCTTTGTAGATTTTTATACGGATACTCGTAAGTGAGAAATCCAATACTCCTGGCCGTTTATTTTTCGATGACTTTAACTGAGATCTCTCATTTTTAATGAATCCGCGTCTTGCACAATGATATGAAAATGCTATCCCTACCAAAACACTTATAAGTGCTACTTCCACTGAAGGAAAAAGTTTCATAAGTGGAATGAGAAGTGCTAGCTTAATGCCCATTTCAATGTAAAAGCTTAGATTGAGTTTTAAAAACATCCTTTGTCCTTGCATGAGTCCTCTGTGATAACTGAGTATCACTTGAAAACCAAAAGTCGCAAGAACTATTAGGTAAGACGTGTAACTTGATCTGAGTAATTTTGTCATGACTGGTGTCAGTAGAAGCATTATAGATCCGATGATAATAATGAGTTGTTTTGTAATGATAAGAATCTCACTAGCTTCTTCTGGATTCCAATTAGGTTCTGATGCTTTCTTCGCAAAATATGTTTGAATGGACATTCCCACAATCATAAGTACAAATAGTAATGAGAATAAAGCATTTAAGATGCCGTATGCATCTGGATTTAGAAACCAACTGATATACAAATGTATGAGTAAATTACCTCCATTAAGGAGTACATCGAATATGGGAAATAGTATTGCCTGATAATCTTTTTTAACTTTAAGGACCTTTTCCATGAGTTGCACCTCCTATTGATGAATCTAGAATATCGTTCGTTCGTAACATGACAAGACTTGTATGTAAACATTTTCGTAACAATGCCATAATCACCAGTATGTAACAAATCGTTTACATACAAGTGCATGGTGTTAACATTGAACCGTTATTCTTCTTATTAAAGAAAACGAACTTTATTAAGGAGGAGTAAATATGAAAACAACAACAATTATTATGGCCGGTGGAAACGGAACACGTTTTTGGCCTAAAAGCAGAACAACCATGCCAAAACAGTTTTTAGATCTAGACAATAACGGTACTTTACTTAATCAAACGATCGCCCGTATGAAACCACTGTCCACTCTTACCGATTTATATATTGTAGGAAATCTTGCACATAAACCTTTATTTGAAAAAACACTTCCAAATGGTTTTGAAATGGATCATGTTCTACTTGAACCTATGGCGAGAAATACTGCAGCCGCGATCGCAGCGCCAGTTATGGCACTCCATCAAGCTTCTGGCAATCAAGTCATTATTGTTCTTCCTTCAGATCAGCATATTGAAGATGAAATCACATTCCAGAAACAATTAATGAAAGCTGTAAAGGCTGCCACTGAGAAGCATCAAGTTGTCACTCTTGGAATCACCCCAACATTCCCGGCCACAGGTTATGGTTATTTAAAGGCAAATTTGCAGAATGATGATATTTTTAAGTTAGATGCATTCGTTGAAAAACCCGACATTAAAACAGCTGAAGAATATGTCAAGAGTGAAGACTATTTCTGGAATGCTGGTATCTTTGTTTTTGAATCAGCTATTATGCTTGAACATATTCAAAATGAAATGCCTTCTCTTTTTGAGCAATGTGCAAAAATTAAGAATTGGAATGATGACTTGGCCTCTGGTGATCTTGAATCTTTGTATAAGAGAATGCCCGCTACATCTATCGACTATGGGATTATGGAAAAATTAGATGAGATCTACATGGTTCCACTAGACTGTGGATGGAGTGATCTTGGAAGTTGGGACGCACTATCGACTGTGATGAATGAAGATATGGACAATAATATTCATTCAGGTGATGTCATTGCTCTTGATACAAATTCAACAACGATTATCGGTGACAAGAAACTTATTGCCGCTGTTGGACTTCAAGATATCGTCATTGTAGATACAAAAGACGCCCTGCTTGTTTGTCGTAAACAGGACGTTCAAAAAATCAAACAACTGGTTGGTGTTCTTAAGGAAAAAGGACGATTAAAACTATTGTAATTGATTAAATCATTAATTCCATTTGGTCTAAATCTCAATAATTAAATAAAGAAATTAGAAAAGGAAACTAAAAAAGTAGTCCTCAACCAATAATGGTATGAGGACTACTTTTTTAGTTTCCGATCAATCGATCTGCTAAATATCATTGATGAGAATCATATAAATTTCAACTCATTATTTCCCGGACACTGCTAAAAATAACTTTATCAGGTTCAAGTGTTTTAATGGCATTTTTATACTTTAGAAATCCATGAGAGCCATAATAAAAAGAACCTTTACACAAGTCCTCTCGGTGTAAAGGTTCAACATCATTCATCAATTCAATTTATGAATTCGCTACTTCTCATTCATTTCAACCCATGCTTTAGCTCTTTCAACTGCATCCAGCGATGGAATGGTTACATTTGAATCCTTCTTGTGATAAGCAACGTCAGCCCAAGCTTCAGTTCTGCTGGCGCCGAGCATCGTCATTGCTCCCGTTTTTTTAACGTCCACATTAACACCTCGGTTCCGTTTACTTTGAATTATCACGACGTTTTACTTTTATATCTATACCTAACATAACACGGTTGAGAACGATTGTCAATTAGAAAGCTTATTTTTCCCATTTCCACAAACATTTGCATCTCATTCTACTCAACATAAAAAGCCTCACAAATATTCTGTGAGGCTCTGCTAATTCTTAGTTCTTACTGGGTAATCTCTTCAACCGTCTTCGCTTCACGAATCACCTTTAGATGCTCCCCATTCAGGCTCACACGCAAGTGATCCCCTTCTTTAATCTGGCTGCGAAGGTATGCTTCTGCAATCTCATCTTCAAGGTAAGTCTGAATAGCACGACGCATTGGTCTAGCACCGTATTCATCGCTGTACCCTTGCTTGATTAAGAATTCTTTAGCCTCTTCATCAACCTCCATCGTCATATGCTTATCATGAAGTTCATGCTTCACTTCTTTTAGCATAAGTTCTAGAATTGATCCGAATTCCATATGCTTCAATTTATTGAATGTGATGATATCATCCACTCTATTTAAGAACTCTGGTCTAAATGTGCTTCTCAAAGCTTCTCTGACTTTTTCTTTCACAGCATCGTCATTGCCTGATCCAAATCCAATCTTAGAAGCACCAGCAGTTGTGCCTAGGTTCGACGTCATTATGATAACTGCATTGTCGAAGAATACTGTACGTCCTTGAGAGTCTGTCAATCGGCCATCATCTAAAATCTGTAGCAGAATATTGAATATATCAGGGTGCGCTTTTTCGATTTCATCTAGAAGAATTACAGAGTATGGTTTTCTCCGGATCACATCCGTCAATTTACCGCCTTGATCGAATCCAACATATCCTGGAGGCGCACCAATCAATTTACTCACTGTGTGACGCTCCATGTACTCAGACATATCTAATCGAATCATACTCTCGTCGTTACCAAACAATTCAAGTGCAAGACACTTTGCAAGCTCAGTTTTACCAACACCAGTTGGACCTACAAAGATAAATGATGTCGGCTTTTTCATTTTTCTGAAACCGGATCGGTTTCTACGAACAGCTTTAGACAACGCTGCAACAGCCTTATCTTGGCCAATAACTCTGCGCTTTAGTCTATCTTCTAGGATCAGCAGTCTATCTGCTTCATCTTCCGTAATTCTTTTAACCGGTATTTTAGTCCATGCTTCAATGACATACGCAATGTCTTCTATTACAATTTCAACATGCGAAGCCGCTTCTTCAAGCTGAGTTATTTTCTCTTCAAGAGTGAGCTCATCCATTTTCAAATCAGCTGACTTCTCGTAATCTTCAAGTTCAGCCGCTTTCAGTTTATCCATTTTCACTTTCGCTAAATCTTCTTTTAAAGCTGCTAATTCAACCAAACCTTTATTCTTCAGGTTAGCTCTTGATCCAGCTTCATCCATAACATCAATTGCTTTATCCGGAAGGTAGCGATCTCGAATGTAGCGATCACTTAATCTAACGCAAGCTTCCACCACTTGATCTGAAATTTGAACTTTATGATAGTCTTCATAATAACTACGTATACCTTTCAAAATTTCAACTGATTCTTCAGGCGTAGGCTCATCTACTATAATGGGCTGGAATCGTCTTTCAAGTGCTGCATCTTTCTCAATGTGTTTTCTATACTCTTCAAGAGTCGTCGCACCAATAACTTGAACCTCGCCTCTTGCTAGAGCGGGTTTTAGTATGTTTGCAGCGTTCATAGCTCCACCTTGAAGATCGCCTGCGCCAACAATATTGTGCAGTTCATCAATGACAAGGATCACATTACCGCGTTCAGCAGCTTCATCAATAATTGACTTAATACGACCTTCAAATTGCCCTCTAAACTGAGTTCCTGCAACAATTGCTGTCATATCAAGCAAATAAACCTCTGCACCAAATAACTTAGCTGGCACCTGTTGTTCTGCAATTCGAAGAGCAAGGCCTTCAGCTATGGCTGTTTTACCCACACCAGGTTCGCCTATAAGAACAGGGTTATTCTTTGAACGTCGGTTTAGTATCTGAACCATTCTATCGATTTCACGTTGTCTACCAATAATACGATCAATACCGCCAACTTTAGCCTTTTCTGTCAAGTTGGTTCCATACGTATCTAGGTGTTTCTTCTTTACACCAAATCGTTTTTTCTTCTTCTTTTTAGGCTCATCAACAGTATCTGAAGCCTGGCCATCAGTTTCATGCGGATGTCCAACATGATCACCTTCAATAGCTTCAGGATATTCTTCATACTCATCTTCTTCGTCCTGACCCATATCAAGGCCATCCATACCGTCCATGCCATTCATCATGCCCATTAAATCAGAAATATTCATCTGATCAGGGTCCATACCATCAAACATATCATTCATATGTTCCATCATATGGCTTAGCTCATCTTCTTCCATGCCTGTTTGCTTTAGAAGATTATCAATCCCTGGAACACCAACTTCTTTGGCACATTTAATACATAACTGTTCCACAGATTCTTTTCCATTTTCCATCTTATTCATATAAATCATTGCAATATTTTTATTACATCTAGAACATAGTTTCATATATATCAACCTCGATTCTGCGCTCGGAAAAATACTTACATTAGATTAAACACTTCCATCTATTCATATTTTACCACCAATGTGTGTCTGTCAATTTAATTTTGCGAAAGATTCACGAAATGTTCACGTATTGGGTCGTAAACTGGATTCCGAATAAAAACCACTTATAAAAGATTTTAAGTCATTTTGAACTTTATTTCAAGATTACAAAACCGACTGATCATGTTGTTCAATCAGTCGGTTCATCATTTTTCCTATTTCAACTGGCTTTTCTCTGACAGACTCAATCCAAGCTTTCTCGATAGATTTAACAGGACGTCCTTCTCATGCATATCCAAACTATCGAATAACTTTTTTATATGTTCATGATGTTTTGGGAACGCTTCATCCATTACGAGTTGCCCTTTTTCGGTCAAAGTTAATAAGGTTACACGCCGATCTTTTTTATGATTTTTACGTACGAGTAATCCCTTTTTTTCAAGCTTGTCTGCAACATAGGTCATATTACCACTCGTGATCAGAATTTTATCTGCTATTTTCTGAATAGGCATGGGCCCCTTATGATACAAGACCTCCAGGAGTGCAAACTCTGTCGGATGAAGCCCTATTTCCTTAATACTCTCAAAAAGTCCATCCGATAAGCTATTGCCCATTCTAGACAATACTACAACCAATTTTAGATCAACATCTTCAAATACTGAACGATTATCTTTCATAGGCTTCACACTCATTTCGTCAAATATAATTGTAACCATCCGGCAAATACTGTTATCTCAATGTAAAGATACTCTATTTGCAGATATACCCGATGATCAAAGTGTGAAACAATCCCGCTTCCAACCGAATTCATCTAAATTAATCTCACCTGTGAGTGAAACATCCACGCCTTCTTCTCGAAGACGCGCTGCTTGCTCTTCTCGTCCCAACGGATCTTTAATTGATATCGAGCCTTTTATACCAATCACTCGGTGCCACGGCAAATCATAGTCCTTGGAATACCTTTTTAGAATACCAGCCACTTGTCGTGGTGCTCTTGGGTGACCTGCCAAAGCTGCGATTTGACCATAAGTCGCAACAGTTCCCACTGGAATTTCTTTTAATATTGCAATCACTTTAATCGTAAACTCACTCATTTTATCAAGACTCCTCTACCTCGGTATAGACAACGTCCTTGCGTCCTTTTCCAATAAGTTTCTCTTTTTTTCTACGATCTTTTGATTTAGTCACGATATCCATATCATATTGATCTGGATACAATAAGTTTCGATCAATATATTCTTTTAAACGTGTATGACTGATTTTAACCTTCTTGTCTTTGTATAACACCAGATACTCACCCTTGCGATCAGGAAGTTCAACGACGACACCAACTGCGGGGAGTCCGCTGATTTTAACAGCATCACCAACTTCAAACTTAGGTGCTTCTAACACTTTTTCAGCAACCTTCAGTTGCTTTCGAACTCGTTTTGCTTCAACTTTTCTTTTTTGTGATCCTGAATCACGTTCTAGACTTTGAGAATCTGCTTTATTTATATTTCTTTTAAACTTACTTGAAATATCTGAGTATGATTTCTTCTCACCATAGGACGCTTCGTGTGCACGATCTATCAGTTTATAATCTAATCCCAGTCTGAGGGCAATCAGAAAAGCATTACTCTCTCCTGGTTTTCCAATATCTAATCTATAAAGTGGTTTTAAACTTTCAACATCAAACGCCATGCTTCCCGTTTGGAATCCATTATGCTCTCTTGCGAAAATTTTAATTTCACTAAAGTGCGTTGTCGCCATTACCGTTGCACCTTGCTCATGAAGTTTTTCTAGTATTGCAATCCCAAGGCCTGTACCTTCAACCGGGTCAGTTCCTGTTCCTATTTCATCAAGAATAACAAGCGTCCCTTTTCTAGCATACTTCACAATACCTATAATATTTTGAATGTGTGCAGAAAATGTACTTAATGACTGTTCAATGTTTTGATTGTCACCGATGTCCACAAGTATATCTTCATAGATAGGAAGGGTTGATGCTTCAGCACATGCCACATGTAATCCACTTTGAGCCATGAGTGCACAAAGGCCTGCTGTTTTAAGAGCAACTGTTTTTCCACCAGTGTTCGGCCCCGTGATGACTAAACTTCTAAATGGATCTCCCACTTGAATATTAAGCGGAACAGCCTCTTCACCAAGAAGGGGATGACGTGCTTCTTTTAACCTGATAACTCCGTTTGTATTGAACGAAACTCGTCTACCTTCAATTTTTCTAGAGTGTCGACCTTTGGCTAAAATGACATCATATCTGATCATAATTTCCACATTCTGATCAATCGCCATTTGATAAAGAGCGACTTTATTTGTTAATTCACTTAAAATCCGATACTCTTCTGCCTTTTCGTCCATTCGAATTGATTCGAGCTCCGCTTGTAGTTTTTGGACCGCTTCTGGTTGAACGTACGCCGTTGTTCCTTTACCAGAATGTCCAACAATATGGCCCTCTATGGAATTTTTATTCGATCGTTTTATAGGAAGCACAAATTTTCCATCAATAATTTTGTACCTATCATCTTGCAAATGCCCCGCCATTTGTGGTGAAGCAAGATACTTATCCATCCTGCTTCTTATTCGCTCTTCTGTTCTATGCATGCTCTTTCTGAGTTTACCCAGTCGACTCGATGCTTGATCTGCCACACGTCCGCCACTTACCGAACGCTTTATATCATTTGCAAGCTCATCTAACTCTTCAATACCGTGTGCATAACCCCCTATGCGTTTTAGCATCAAAGCTTTTTCGAGCATAAAGTTTTTCATTCGACCTGCATGATGAAGAAACTCACCAAGATCTTGCAGCGATTGAGGCGTGAGAACAGCATCTTTTGAAAGTTGCTTCATAGCCATCCGAACACCGCTAAGACTGTGTACTGGCACTCTGAAACCATGTTCAGAAAGAGATCTGCCATCATCAGCTTCATCAAGTGCAGTTCTGATTGCACTTGGATTAAGCATTGGCTCTACATTCAAAAGCCTATTTTTCGCTTCTTCAGATTTTGCAAACTCACTAATATTTTTTCTAATTTCGTTAAATTCAAGTTTGTTATATGTGTTTGTATTCAATGTTATTTCCTCCTGTGTCACCTTGAGTGACTCACTTTTAAGTTGGAGGGTCACCGTATTTGCGTTTCTAATTCAATCTAGTCCGGTTGTTGCTTCCGCTCTGCCACTCGATTTATTACTCCAAAATACACGCACCTTTTGGTTAGGAGACTCGGCTCCGCGCCGAGTAAGGAACAATGGCCAAATCGTAGATTTGGATTGTTGTACCCTTCGGGTGGTCAGGAGACTCGGCTCCTCGCCGAGTAAGGAACAATGGCCAAATCGTAGATTTGGATTGTTCCATTAAAATAAGAGTATGCAGAAGCATACTCTTGGATTCATAGTTGGCATGAGGGTATAGTTATATCCTCTATGCTATCAAAATGAACAAGAAATGGATGGATTCCATCTGCTTCTTAACCGGATTCGATGATAGACACGACAAATAAACGGATATCCTCATTAGGTTTTCCCGTCTGTCTTGATTCATCGATTCAATTTCATTGGTTAAGAAGTTACGCAATCATAAAATTCTCCATATTCTCATTAAAATTATTTTTATGTTAATATTATATACACGTTTTTGATTTTTAGCAAGGTGTTATTTTTGAAACCTTGGTTCGCACTGATTAGTGCATAAGATGTTTTCTTTCCAAAATCTTTTTATAAAGTTCGTAATTATCTTCATTATAGCAAACGAATGTGACTTCATCTATGCCTTCATGCTTATTCATATATTCTTCCACAGCATCTATTGCGACTTCTGCAGCTTCAGTTTTCGGGAATCCATAAACACCTGTGCTGATATTTGGAAAAGCAATAGAATGTAAGTTATGATGCTCTGCCATTAGCAAACTGTTGATATAACAATCATGAAGCAATTGATCCTCTCCGAATCGTCCACCATGCCATACTGGTCCAACAGTATGAATCACAAACTTTGATTCTAACTTGCCAGAAGTGGTCATTATAGCATCTCCAGTAGGACATTCGCCGTACTCATCAACATGACTTTTACAGTCTTCAAGTATTTCGGGTCCACCCGCTGAATGTATGGCTCCGTCAACGCCACCGCCACCCATTAATTTGGTATTCGCTGCATTTACGATTGCATCTACGTGCATTGTTGTGATATCTCCATGCTTCAGTATGATTCTTCCCTTCATGCAGTTCCCTCCTCACTATATACACAGAATTACACTAGTAATTCGAATCTAGAATATTAACTTCAATTAAGGAAGCACGCTAATCGTTATAATATATACCCAGATTTCACCTTTTTGACCCAATAATAAAAACCGAGACTCTAATGGAACAAGTCTCGGCTCTTAATTTTTTTATATTTTATACTTTTTATTCCATCAAACCATCAACTACAATGGTTCTTACAAAGAACACTTTTCGTAGTCTAAATCTAAGACCTGAGTTTAAAGTCTTAACGCGTTTATGCACATAGACCGTTTTTCCACTTACATTATATTGCTTGTATTCATCGGGCGCCGCCGGCACACGTTGTTCCACATCTGGAACGTCTATAGCACCGCATCAGCCTCCTCCACTTCTACGAAGGAGTAAGGTTAGAACATCTTTACCCTTCTCATCCATAAACCCAAGTACCGCTTCATCGATTTGAATATTCACTGAATCATCTCCCCACTAGATAATGAAATGGAACAATATAATTACCCTTCGATTTTAACAACATCAAATCCAATGTCGTCAATAGCTTCAGTGATTACAGCATTATCAACATCAGATGCAAGCTCAACTTCAGCAAGTTTGCCATCTAAGTTTACAACAGCTTCCGTAACACCTTGCATTTCCTTTAGTGTGCTTTCTACACGCATTTTACAGTGATTGCAGCTCATACCATCAATATAAATTGTTTTTTTCATAATAACCACTCCTCATTTGAACGTCTATGATCTGGATTATTCATGGAAACTATCTACGGGTTTATCGTGAATAATCCAGGTATAATCTTGTTATTTTAATCGACTTGGCTTAAAGCCTTTAAGTCGTAATGCATTACTTACCACCGACACTGAGCTAAACGACATCGCTGCCGCTGCAAACATCGGACTCATTAGTGGTCCACCTAAGGCATAGAACACACCTGCTGCGAGAGGAATTCCCGCTGAGTTATAGAAGAAAGCCCAGAACAAGTTTTGCTTAATATTTCTTATTGTCGCTCGACTCAGTTCTATTGCTGTCACAACATCTTCAATATCACTCTTCATCAGAACAACATCAGCACTTTCCATTGCAACGTCTGTACCTGAGCCAATTGCTATTCCGACATCAGCTTGTGCTAATGCAGGCGCATCATTGATACCGTCACCAACCATTGCTACAAGCAAGCCTTCTGTCTGTAACTTTTTAACTTCATTGGCTTTATCAGCAGGTAATACTTCTGATAAAACCATATCGATTCCCACTTCTTTTGCAATGGACTGAGCTGTTTTTTTATGATCTCCAGTAATCATTGCAACCTGAACACCCATCTCTTTAAGTCGCTGAACAGCTGCTAGACTTGATGGCTTCACTGTATCAGCAACCGCAATCACACCAGCAAGAGTACCATCAACAGCAATGAACATAGGTGTCTTTCCCGAGCTTGCTAGGTCGTGAGATTTATCTAAAACTTCGCCGTCCATTTCAAATTGAGACATCATTTTTTCATTTCCTATGACAACTTTATATGTCCCGACTTGAGTTATAATGCCATGTCCTGGTTTCGCTTCAAAGTCAGTTACGTCTAGCATTTCAAGATTTTTTTCCTCTGCCGCTTCAACAATTGCTTCACCAAGCGGATGCTCAGAGGCTTTCTCAGCAGAAGCTGCGAGCTGTAGAATATGATCTTGATTAAATGCATCCACAACAAATAGGTCTGTAAGTTTTGGTTTTCCTTCTGTGATTGTACCCGTCTTATCAAAAACAATTGCATCAATTTTATGGGCTGACTCAAGAGCCACTCCACTTTTGATAAGAACACCATTTTCAGCGCCTTTGCCTGTTCCAACCATAATCGCTGTTGGCGTAGCTAGTCCAAGTGCACAAGGACATGCAATAACAAGAACTGAAATGAATATTCGGAGTGCAAAACTAACATCACCCGATACCGTTAACCAAATTCCAGCTGACAGCAATGCGATGCCTATTACAACAGGGACAAAGTAGCCCGAAATAATATCAGCAAGTCTTGCAATTGGTGCTTTGGAGCCTTGCGCTTGTTCTACCATATGAATAATCTTTGCAAGTGCTGTATCTTCACCAACGCCGAGTGTTTTAACTTTAAGCATACCGTTTTTATTCACAGTTGCCGCAGCTACAGAATCTCCTACTGATTTCTCAACAGGTAAACTCTCACCAGTAAGCATGGATTCATCAACAGAGCTTCTGCCTTCAACGACTTCACCATCTACCGGTAGTCTATCTCCTGGTTTAACGAGAACAACATCACCAGGCTCAACTTCTTCAATCGGAATTCGAATTTCTTCTTTACCATGAAGAACAATGGCCTCTTTAGGTTGCATTCCAATCAGCTTTTGAATAGCTTCAGATGTTCTTCCCTTTGAACGAGACTCTAGTGCCTTACCAAGCATTATAAGAGCAATAATAGTACCCGCTGTCTCAAAGTATAAATCCATAACCCACTCTGAATGTCCCATTCCAATTTGAACGATTGCAAAAAGTCCATATATGACCGCTGCACTTGTTCCAACTGCAATTAAAGAATCCATATTAGGATGACCTGAAATCAGCGTTTTAAAGCCCATCGTGTAGAATTTATAACCTGCAAGCATAATAGGAATCACCAGTGCCAGTTGAATAACCGCAAAGTTCATAGGGTGCATCATCGGATTCACAATTTCAGGAATTGGAAGCCCCACCATGTGTCCCATTGCGATATATAGTAGTGGAATCACAAAACTTATTGCAATTTTAAACCGAGTCCATGTGTTATCGGCGTCTTTATTATTATCATCAACAGTCTTTGAAGTTGCATTTCGCTCAACATCAAGTGGTGTATATCCAGCTTTTTTTATAGCTTGTTTTATCTGCGAGATCCGGAGCACTTTCGTGTCATAGACAATGACCGCTTTATTTGTCACCCCGTTGACTACTACAGATTGAACACCATCCAGTTTTTTTACTGACCGTTCCACGGCAGCTGTACATGCTGATCATGTCATGCCATCAACAGGAATAGTAACCTCTTTAACTTGAACATCCTCTTTGGGATGATAACCCGCCTTTTCGATTTTTTGAAAAATCGACTCCCTAGTTACAACAGTTTCATCAAATAGGATGTTCATTTTCCCCGTTGCTAGATTTACACTCACTTCGTTGACACCTTGCATTTTACCTGTAATTCGTTCAACTGCACTGGAACATGCCGCACAGGTCATACCGTCAACTATATAGGTCTCATTTCTCTGCATGATTTCACCTCATTAATAATCTTTTCTTTTACCGACACGTCTCAAATGGCTTTAGTGCTCCTACCATCTTTTCAATGAGTGTTGGACAGCCCCAAAATATGAATCTGGCTTTTTTCTCAACGTTGTCGTAAACGTAATTGAATCTAGATGAACCATTCTCTTCTTCATGGTTATTGATCACTTCCATAAGCGCATTGACCATAGGTGTGACTTCTTTCTTCTCTTCTACAAAATAGTCCACTATAGTACATATTTGTACAGTATCTTCTGATTGAAAATAGTCAGAATCCATAAATACACAGAAATCATCGCTGCTTACTTGCCCACCACTACCATTGCTGTGGCTACACTGTGTGCCTGTTTTCATAAATTTATCCATGGCCTCTCCGTATATTCGCCACTGGCCTCCAACTTTTAGTGCTTCTAGCTTTCCGCCAAAAATATATCTCCTAATCGTCTTTGGGTGAACGCCAATCTTTTCAGCAGCTTCATCCACTGTGAAGAATTTCTCTTCCATGATATCATCCCCTCTTATGACTCTAGACTAACATAGCTCGATTTTACAGTCAAGACAAAAACGGACACAAGTGTACACGTTTGGACAAAATGGACAATGTGGACATTAAAAAAGACAATGTCAACAGACACTGTCTTTTTTTTTCAATATAACGAGCCTGCTGACAAACCCATATTTATAAATATTACTCCATCATAGGATACATCCAGTGAACCCCTGCTGGTGTTGCACTGTCACTCACCAAATGACTCCAATACCCAAACATAATCGCTACAAGGAAGGACATATCATTCCACACACCACCAAGTTTAAAGATTGCGACAGAATAGAGTACACCGCCTAAAAAACTATGTGTAAATGTTCTGTGTGAAGATATACCGGTCCATATCAACGCGACACCCAAAACACTGGTGACGTGATCATTTTCCAGACCATATGCAAGAGCAAGAAACCCAATAACCACATAAAATACAGTTTTCCAAATGCGATTGTTGAATTTTAAAAGCTTATAATTAATCTTTGAATGTGGATGGTCCATATCAGGAAGCATAACGCCCACCAATATTCCAGATAGGTGAGATGCACTCAGTTCGAACCCCGTTAAATATGAAACAACAAATGCACACCCGAGGCCAAATATTGCGTGTCCTTTAAAACTGAAAATGTCCACCTCCAGACGCAAACAAACATACGTTCGATTACATTGTAGCGAACATTCCCCATTATTGCAAGGGTTTCAGCTGATTTCTTCTATTTTCGACCTACCTTTTATACGGACAGGATTTTATAGTCCAATTTGAGGTAACCTGTTAATGGTTCACCCATATACTTCACGGTCACACCAAGAGCTTCTAAATCGTCACTTACATCTAAACTATCAGCACAAGCCTTACAAGCAACGACGTCAGCACCCTCTTCAATCAAAGCAACGATATGATCCTGAATTACTTCATCTTTTGCAGCTAAAGTTGCTGAAGCACCCCAAATTACTAATGTAATTTCATGCCACCAAGCACTTTTCATAGCGTTAATTGCATACATAAAAACCATTTTCTCAGCAGTGATCGGATCTCCACTTGTCCATAAGATGACTAATTTATCTTGCATAAAAGTCCCTCCCTGATATTTACCTACTCTATAAGTGTCTTCCACTTCACGTACTCATTTAATTTCCATAATGGAATATAAGCTCTATGCGTTGAATCATCACCAATAATCAGCAAAGATTCTTTAGAAACTACAAATTTAGTATTTTCCAACGTATCAAATAAAAATTCTGATCCAAAATACTTTTCTATTTCATTGTTCACGACCGGTAGCAACCATCCATCGATTGTATTCACATCCTGATTTAAGAATCTATCTAATGTTAATGGCTCACCAGTTGCAATATCAAAAGTAAGCGTTGAAGATACAGACTGATCTCTTGTCCAGTCTTTCATATTGTGGGCGCCTAAACACTCCATACTAAGTATGCTCTCATTTGACATATAAATATACGTGTTGAAATAGAACGTACCTTCAGTATCATCTACAAATCCCGTAGCTGCTTTAGCAGCAGTCACTTCATCACGTAGAATACCATTAATACTTTCTTGAATGGTTAAGTTATCATGTCCTTGTAATTCAGGTAGAAAAACACTTTTAGAATGATCCATTGTCATTTTTTCAACCAGTTTCAAATTTGAACGAAGTCCAAATCTTTTGTAGTTTTCAACAAGCTGAATATACTCTGGATGGTATGCATAGTCATACGATTCAAGTGCCAATAAATATTTTATACCAAGCTCCGCAAAGGCTGACTCGCTATACATCTGCATGTGTTTCTTCATCAAATCAAGGCGCTCCGGATTTAATCTATTTGAATTGAAATCAAAAACTTCGTAGTCCAGACTCCCTAGGTAGTACATAATTGTTTGATTTTTATAAAGGGCGTTAATTTCAGCTTTAAACGGCGACTCCGGCCAACGTGCCAAGTGATCTTCTGCACGAATAATCATACTTACAAACTCATCCATATTAACAGGACTTCGACTTGTAAGTCGCTCAAAAAACAAATCCGAATAATACTGAAGTTCAATGTAATCCCGGGCAGGACCTTGAACATTTCTGCTCATATCATGAAGCTTCGTATAATCAAGCTTCACATCAAAATACTCACCTTGGTCAGCAATCTTATAACCGCCCATCGTTATATCCATCAACAATGACTTTACATCACCTTCTGATAATCCCTCAATAGCTTCAATTCTAACAGGGCTACCCAGTTCATAGAGAATTTGATCTACAACTGCATTCTGTATCAATTCTTGGTATTTACCTTTAAAATTCTGCATATAAACAATCAAATCTCTGAAGATCTGATCGTTTAGTTCTTGTTCAGTTTCTGGTGTTACTGTCAGCAATGCATTATTTATATAATTTATAATATCTCTTGGCGAGTTTCCATTTTTCATCATCATTGCTATTTCATCTTTAAGTGCTGTTAACTCAGTGTTGCTGCTTTTATCTATATTCTCGGCTGGTTTCACCGTTTCCGCTTCTGTCTCCATGTTAATCTGAACTGGCACATCATTACCAATTACACCTTGATCTGCTGGGATGTTTTCAGAACACGCCGTCAGGAAGATCATGCAAACACTCGCGAGTAGTATACATACCTTTTTCATAATAACCTCCGCGATTGTCATCTATGTACTCATTGTACCACCAGTCTACTAGGGTGTATATAATTAAGAGTTACAATGCGGTAACGATTCAGATACAAGCAGCCCAAGATTATATAACAACGCTCTCACTAAAAAAAGGCATATAAAACGCCTAATGTTTTTTCATCACATTAGGCGTTCATTTTTCTATTGATCTATTAGATGTTAACATCACATTCAGTGATGTTAATTAAAATCATTACGATCAGCAAGTTTTACATCTATCGTAAGGTTAATTGGACCTTTTCTTATAATTTTTAAACTTACAGTATCGCCCACATTATACTTTTGCAGTTCAGTGGTCATATCTTCCCAAGTAAAAGTCTGAATGTCACCTACTGCAATAATAACGTCACCACTTCTAAGTCCTGATTTTTCAGCAGGGGTACCCGGAACCACATTTGCCACATAAACACCGATTGGAATTTCATAAAGTTCACTCAACTGCTCGTCCACCGATTGTCCCGAAACACCCAAGAACGGACGTGATACAAAACCCTTTGATATAATCTGGCTCACAATTGGTTTCGCTTCATTAATTGGAATCGCAAAACCAATGCCTTCAACACTTGTGTCTGAAATCTTCACAGTATTTATACCAATTACTTCACCTCGACTGTTTACTAAAGCTCCACCACTGTTACCAGGATTTATCGCAGCATCAGTTTGAAGCATTGCCAACGTATTCTGTGAAACCTCACGACCGATTGCACTAATAACGCCTACAGTTACAGTGTTGTTATAGCCAAGTGGATTTCCAATCGCAACTGCCGTCTCTCCAACTTCTATTCTATCTGAATCACCCAAAACAACTGGTTTAAGCGAAGACACAACATCGATGGGCACATCGATTTTATTGGCTTTAATAATGCCTAAATCTGTCATTGAATCTTTTCCAACAACTTCAGCATCCACCATAACATCCTCAGAGAGTTCTACCAATAATTCCGTGGCATCAGCGATAACATGATTATTTGTCATGATATAAATGAATTCATCATCCACTTTAAATATGAAACCTGATCCTGCACCTTCACTCACTTGAAGATTGTTGAAAAAATCTAGGTACTGTACCTTGCTTGTAATACCCACAACAGACGGACCAACCATTTCAACAATTTCAACAATAGATTTTTCTAAGCCATCATAACCTGCAGGTTTAACATTTTCGTAAATGCTGGTTGAAGCTTCAAAAAAATAAGGTTCAGAAACAGCAGCTTTTCGCCCTGAAACTTGATACCCTATTCCAAAGGCACCACCAATCAGGATTATGATCAATATATATGAAATAAACATATTCCTCTTCTTTTTCTTCGGTTTCACCTCAGAAGTAACAGCTAAGTCATAAATCCTATAATGTTGATCTTGCATTTGATCTCTCCTTTCTGTCATAACACATGTAATCTGATATAAATCTAGATATTATAAAAGCGCCGTTAGCAAAGCAACGGCGCTTGATAAATATGAGGTCAATCCCTCACAACTACTTAATTTTAATAACTTTCTTTTGGCCTGTTGGCTTCACCTTTTTAAGATTAATTTTTAGCACTCCATTATTAAAAGATGCATCCACTTCTTCCATATCGATATTCTCAATATAAAAACTTCTTCTGAACTCACCCGCACGTCGTTCTCTACGAATATAGTTGTCTTTCTCTGATTCTGCTTGTTCTTCTCGATGTGCAATAATCGTCAGGTAATTGTTGTCATACTCAATTTGTACATTTTCTTTTCCCATTCCTGGCAAATCAGCTTCAATAATATACGTTTCTTCATTATCAATCACGTCAACTTGGAAACAATTAAATCTAGCATTTAAATTCCCTAGTGGTGAGAAAAAATCTTCATCAAAATCATTGAAAAAGCTCTCAAACAGTTTATCGAATGGGTCGTTCTTCTTAGCCAAACTATTATCGCGATTACCCGGTATTAGTCTGAACATAGCAGCACCTCCTGTCTATGTCTATTTTACCCGGATTATTCATGGAAACGCCAAGATAGGTTCCAACCATTTGGAATTCCTTTGTTTCATAATTTTATTGCTGTACTCGGTGAGTACAGTGATGAAATTATGAAACAAAGGAAACCGAATGGATGAGAAGATATCTGGTGTTTCTATAAATAATCCGGGTTTCATTTCGTTCTTCTGATTCTATTTTAGCGTAGGAGTATAACGAAAGTATGAACAAACTGTGAAACATACTATTTTTTAAATATCTGTGTCTCTACAGAGAACACAAACATCACACCCACATTCTCATCTGAATAGACTTCTATTTTTTCATCATGTGCTCTCATAATTTCCTTAATGATAGCTAATCCAAGGCCTGAAGAGTCTTTCTCTCGACCTCTTGAATCATCAAGTTTATTGAATCGATCCCATATTGTGCTTAACTTTTCTTTCGGAATAACGGCACCTGAGTTTTGAATACCAATGATATATTTGTCACCTTTTAATTCAGACTTTATTCGAAGTTCGCCCTCTTGCTCAATGAATTTAAGCGCATTATCCAGCAAATTGTAAACAACACGGCGCATTGCATCCTCATCTGCATGTGCAAGCACCTTGTCATCACTCAAGTTAATATGCAGTTTAAGGTGTTTATCAATAATTCGACTCTCAAACCGATCAAGCTCCTCAAGCACCATCTGATTAATATCAAAATCAGTTTTATTAATAGTCATTTGACCACTTTGCAGTTTACTCAACTCAAGAATATCATTCACCAACTTCTTCAGTCTTTCACTCTCAGAAAGAATAATATTCAAGTATCTTTCTTGATTTTCCTGTGGAATAACGCCATCTTGAATGGCCCTTATATATCCAGTGATTGAAGTCAGTGGCGAACGTAAATCATGTGATAAATTTGAGATAAATCGTTGTTTTGTATTCTCTAGTTTTCGCAGTTCCCGAGACATAAAGTTAAAGCTCTTGGCCAACTCACCGATTTCATCATCTCTATTGATTCTTATCTGTTGATCAAAGTTCCCACTCGCAACTTCTTTAACTGCATGATTGAGTTCTTTAAACTCATTATTTATTTTCCTTGTAAATATCAGAAGAATGACCATCGCAATCAAAGCAATTCCAGACATTGATAGAAAGACAATCCCTGTAATTCCATAAGTCCCACGCTTAATATCAGGCATCATGACATTCATAAACATAGCCGTTTTCACTTCATCATCCATTATAAATGGATAAGCAATCATTAAGATTCTGTCACTATACACCGATTGCATACTCATCTCTTTCACAAGTATATTTCCTGAGTAAACGGTGTCCCAATCACTTTGAGACAGAACCGATAAGTCCATATCTTCAAGAAGGTCATTTGAAACCGCAACATATGTTCCGTCATTATCAAGAAGCCAAATGTCTGCACCTGTATATTTATCAAGGGCTGTTATTTCTTTTCGTAGTAAATTGATTCTTTCAGTAGGCTTTAAGTGCGCACCCTCTATTTCTGCAAAACTCTCTTGGAATGTTCTCGCATTTGCAACTAGGTCCTCAGCTCTTTGGTTCACGAGAGAAACAGTTAGCATGTGATTCACACCCATAGTTATAAAAACGTACCCTAGAAAGAGAACGCCAAGATATATTGCTGTAAACTTTGAAAATATTTTATTCATATGCTTTCATCCTAATCCATCTGGAATTTGTAACCAACACCCCAAACCGTTTTGATTTCCCAGGCGTCTTCTTCTTGGAATTTTTCTCTTAGTCTTTTAATATGAACGTCAACCGTTCTTGTTTCACCAATGTATTCATAGCCCCAGATGTTATCAAGAAGCTGTTCTCGCGTATAAACTCTATTGGGATTACTTACGAGGTGGTAGAGCAACTCAAGTTCCTTAGGCGGTAATTCTAGCTTTCTACCATGATAAGTAACAACATAGTCTGACTTATCAATAGATAAATTCGGAACAACCACGACGTCTTTCTGATCTACAGGGTCACTGTAACGGCGAATAACCGCTTTAACGCGTGCAAGTAATTCTTTGGGATCAAATGGTTTTACAAGATAATCATCTGCACCCAGCTCAAGACCAAGAACCTTATCAAAGGTTTCGCCCTTTGCCGACACCAAGATTACAGGAACTTTACTCGACTTTCTAACCTCAGTTAACACTTCGTACCCATCCATTTCCGGCATCATGATATCAAGCAATATAAGATCAGGTGCAATCTCAGTCATTGCTTTTAAAGCCGAACGACCGTTTGGATATGTCTTTGTATCATAGCCTTCTTTATTTAAGTAAAGTGTCATTAACTCTGAAATGTTCGTGTCGTCATCGACTATCATAATCGTTCTATTCCTGCTCATTTTCTACCTCCGTTTTTGTAAGCCCTTCAATACCGGGCAGTACCACTTTAAATAAGTCGATTTTTCTCAGATTTAGAATCTGTACACGTCCAAGTGGCTTTAATTGTTGTTTTATAAATTGTAGTCCTGTACCTGTTTTTACAAATCTTCGCTTTTCATCAAGCGTCAACATCTGATGATACAACCAATTATTTCTTCTTTTCGAATCGTATTGATGAACAATGTTGTTCACTTTTTCACGACCAAATATAGAACCAGGGCTACTTATTACCACCTTTTTATGGGATAAATATATAAGAATATCTCTTGAGTTATCAAAATAGTCTCTATGTAGTACAGCATTATAGACAGCTTCTTCTATTGCCTCAATTGGATAATTCACCTCAAGAGCGCGTAGATATTTTGACGACTCATCCATCATTTTAAAAAGATTGCCTTTTATGTATAAGGTTTTCTTTGATAAACCCAACATATCTATAATTCGTATTCCCAAGTGAGGAAAATATATTTGAGGCGTTTCACAGAATAACAGTAGTCCACCAATAGTCGGACAAAATGAATCCGTTTCCCTATCATAATGGATATATCCTAAATTTGAAAGCAACTCAAAATTCGTCCCCTGATCTCCTAGATTCATTCGCGTTAAGTACTTCTGCATTAAATAATCATCATAAACATCGAGACTCATGTTTAACATCGGGATTTGTTCATTATTAATAAGTCCACCACGCTGAAGCATACTGGCAATTTCATTTCTCCGTGCAACATCAGTCGTAGAACCACGTCTAAGATAAAACGCTCCTGTTTGGAGCATTTGATGCGGTTTCTTGTAGCTCCTAAACACAGTTATAACACAAATATGTTTGTCATCCATATCAAAGTATTCAACACGAATATTGATTGGAGGGTCACAACGTAGTGTTAAAACCTGTTGAATACGCTCTTCATTATACTCCCCTGGGATAACACCTATAATTTCCTTGGATTTATCTTTTACACCAATGAGCAGGTATCCCCGTCCACCCTGACTATTCGCTATTGCGATAATATCCTTGGCGAGCTCCTTTTTCCCTGATGCAGTTTTTAGACTCAGGCTTGCCTTAAAGTCGAGCTTTGGTCCTTCTTCTTGTGATAAGAGATACTGCAATTTCTGCTTATTCATAAGGGCCCCCCTTTATGCCTATGTACTTATTATAGACTTAAATTGTATTTAATAACATCGATTAGGCAATAAATTCAAAGAATGTTTACAAAAAGGCCTGTATTATTTGATTTTTTTTACCCCCTATTGAAAATCTAAATACTTAATGCTAATATGTAGTGAGACGATCATAGGAGGATATCTATGGATTTTAAACAATTAGAGAGTTTTGTATCAATCGCAAAAGTAAAAAGCTTCTCAAAAGCAGCCGAAAAGCTTTTTTTAACCCAACCAACAATAAGCAATCATATTCACAATCTTGAAAAAGAACTTGGAACGGCTCTATTTAATAGAACGAATAAGAACATCACACTCACCAATGCTGGTGAGATACTGTTCAAGTATGCAGTGAGTATTTTAAATAAACGCGATCATGCTTTCTTCTCACTAAATGCATATAAAGGATGTATAGAAGGTGTTCTCGAAATCGCCTCAAGCTCTATCCCTGAACAATACTATTTAACAAACGTTATTTCAGATTTTAGCTTAAAATACCCTGATGTTAAATATAGCCTGATGAAGTATGATACGCGAAAAGTTATTGATAAATTGAATATGGGCGAGATAGACTTCGGAATTGTTGGAGCTAAGAAAGACAGTCCTCAACTTGACTACATAGAAATCATGGATGATGAAATTGTATTGGTCGCTCCCAACACAGGGTCGTATCTCCTTATGGAGCACCTCGATAGAAGCAACTTCGTACCCGCGCCTCTAATTATGCGTGAAGAAGGCTCTGGTACTCGTGCGGTTGTAGAACAGGCCATAAAGAAAAGTGGTATCGACCCCCATGATCTAAATGTCCTTGCAGAGATAGAAAGTACGGAGACAATTAAGAAACTGGTTGTTAACGGCCTTGGACTTAGCTTTATTTCAAAAAAGGCTGTTGAAGCTGAGCTAGAAGCTGGATTACTTAAAATACTGTCACTTGAAGACATAGCCATCACCAGAAAGTTCTACTTCGTTTATCATACAAAACGAGTACTCAGTCCTCTTTCAGAAGCTTTTAAAGAATTTATACTGAGCAGACTTTAGAACGTCTACTGCGTTTCAATTTTTTGAATACCTTTAAATGAATATAAGAAAAGGCCCAAATTCCAGTTATGGACTTTGGGCCTTTTTTAATTGAATTCAATCTATCTGTTTGTAAAAGCCTTGTATGCTTTATAAGTCATATAAAGATCCGCTTTACTAACGATTTCATAAGGTGCGTGCATACTCAGCATTGGTGTTCCACAATCAACAACCTCTGCGCCAGCGTTGGCCAGAATATATGCGATTGTACCACCGCCACCTTGATCCACTTTACCAAGTTCACCAATTTGCCAAACAATTCCATTTGCCTCAAATAGGTTACGTACTTCTGAAATAAACTCTGCATTGGCATCGTTGCATCCGCCTTTGCCTCGAGCACCTGTGTATTTTGTAATTTGTACACCATGACCAAGTTTAGATGTGTTGCGCTTGTCATACACATCTGCGAAATTTGGATCAAATGCTGCACATACATCAGCAGAAAGTACTTTCGAAGCTGAAAGACTACGACGAATCAGTAGATCATTGTAGTTATCCACTTGTAGTGCTATTAATTCTGCAACCATATTTTCGAAGTATCGTGACTCTGAGCCAGTATTTCCTTGGCTGCCCACTTCTTCTTTATCCATAAACATACCAACAGCAGTGTACGTTGGTGCTTCAGTTTCTAAAATCGCTTTAACACCCGCAAACGAACAAACACGGTCATCATGGCCATATGCAGAAATTAAACTTCTGTCAAAACCAACATCACGCGCTTTACCAGCAGGTACGATTTCAAGCTCAGCTGATGTAAAGTCTACTTCTTCAATGCCGTATTTCTCGTTAAGAATTTTCATGACATTGGCTTTCACTTTATCTTTTTCTACATCTGAAGCAGGAATTGTCCCCACTAGTAGGTTTAGACCTTCACCAGTGATAGCTTCACCAAGTTTCTTTTGATTCTGATCTTTAGCAAGATGCGGTAGAAGATCAGTAATAAATAGTACTGGATCGTCAGCGTCTTCACCGATACTAATATTGATTTTTTCACCATTTTTATTCATCACAACGCCGTGCATTGAAAGTGGTAGTGAGGCCCACTGGTATTTACGAACACCACCGTAGTAGTGTGTTTTGAACATTGCAATTCCACTGTCTTCATAAAGTGGGAATGGCTTTAAATCAAGTCTTGGTGAATCGATATGTCCACCAACAATGTGCATTCCTTTTTCTAGTGGCTCTTTACCAATTACGAATAATATAACAGACTTGTCTCTATTCAGTGCATAGATTTTTTTACCAGGTTCAATTTTCTCACCAGCGCTAATCACAGATTCTACAGAAACGTAACCCTGCTCTTGAGCAAGACGAACAATATCTCTCGCACATTCTCTCTCTGTCTTACCACGGTCAAGGAAACCTTTATACTCTGTACCAAATTCAAAAATTGCAGTTGTCTGAGCTTCGTCTGCATTTTCCCAAACATTTGGAAATTCGTGTAGTAATACATTTTTTTCTTCTTTGCTTTTTTCTTCTTTAGACATAAAAAATCCTCCAAACAGAAATAAAATAAGCCCGCTAATCAGCGGGCTTCAGATTGTAAAGGCGTACTACGCCTCTACAATCTGTACAATGAAACATTATCGGTATACAAATACCAAAATACTTCGTAACGCTAAAGACTTCATATCTAATGATAACCTTTTCCTTGCCGCGTTCAAAGTGTAAAGTCTTTAAGTTTCCGTAATCTTTCTATGTTATAGGTTTTAGATTATTCTTAATCGCATAAATAGCCGCTTGTGTACGGTCATTTACATGGATCTTTTTAAATATATTTGAGACGTGATTCTTCACCGTCTTCTCGCTTATAAATAACTTATCTGCAATTTCTTTATTATTATTACCTTCTGAAATCAAACAAAGAACCTCAAATTCTCTTCTTGTCAGATTGTTCCTCTTCGACTTCTCAGGTTCTTCATCTTTGCGTTTGTATGCACGAACAAGTTCTGAGGCAAGAGTTGGATGAATATAATTCGTACCTCCATCAACTGTGCGTATTGCATTTACTAAACTATTTGCATCTGCATCTTTAAGAACGTAACCATCTGCACCTAAATTAATAGTCTCAAGAAGGTACTCTCTCTCATCATGAATTGTCAGCATAATAATTTTAGTATCAAGTCCCTGTTCTTTAATCTTTTTCAGAGCTTGAATGCCGTTCATATTAGGCATGTTGATATCAAGAAGCACCAAATCTGGATGTAGAGTGTTCACTTTTTCTAAAACATCCACTCCATCTACCGCGTCTCCAATAACCACAATATCGTCTTCAAGTTCAAGAAGTTGCTTAAGACCTTGTCGCATAAGCGCATGATCGTCTGCAATAAGAATTTTAATCATTTTTGCCATACTCCCTAACCTCCCCTTCTTTCAAAGGTATTTTGGCTAAAAGCAAAGTGCCTTTTCCTCGCTTGCTTTTAACTTCAAATTCACCTTCTAAATAATCAATTCGTTCTCTTATATTATATAATCCGAAACCGCTCTCAATGCTCGGTCTTGCTCCAACTTTAGATGGATCAAAACCCACACCATCATCTTTGATTCGAATGTATACTTCTGTATGACTAATTTTAAGTTCAAGTATGGCTTCCGTGCACTTTGCATGTTTCGCAATATTATTAAAGCCTTCTTGAATGATACGAAATACAGTTAAATTAATGATGGGAACACTAATCGCACAATCAATACCCCTGTCAAATTTAATAATGATATTATTGTTGCGTTCCATATCATCAATCAGCTTTTGAACCGTAGGAACAAGTCCTAAGTCATCAAGTGACATTGGCATCAAATCATAAATTATTTTCCGAGTTGCCTTTAAGCTATTTCTTAAGTTATCCTTTAAAAATTGCATTTCAGTTCTGGCAAGCTCAATGTCT
>Ga0209272_10000494_pt1 | contig 32029 bp, 29 predicted proteins | sample tdDd002_FD_187125 | JGI IMG/M metagenome (GOLD analysis project Ga0209272, IMG submission 187125) | Marine sediment microbial communities from the Atlantic coast under amendment with organic carbon and nitrate - tdDd00.2 (SPAdes)... | ecosystem: Environmental > Aquatic > Marine > Coastal >... | reverse complement strand
CTCACCACCATTTTGCCTAGGTCAACAGCAGGAACTTGGCTAAATTCCGTGCTCTGACGAGCAAAAGGGGTTCGCAAACCAGCGACAATTGCAACGCGCTCACCTGAGCGGGTTTTCATTTCCTGCTTGCCCATTGTTTCTCCTTGGATATTAAGAGGTCTGACCACGCCATTGTAACGAGATTGTTAACACAATCAAACAATCGTTTGAATAAACGTGATTTAGAATTGAAAAGTGCTTCTTGAGATATAATGATTTAGTATGAATCGCACTGTTTTAATTTGATGTTTATCAATATGTTGACAGAGCTGAATTGCCACTGCGTCAAATCAGTGCAACTTTAGCGTTTGATTTGTTTCAGGCAAAAAAAAACCACACAAAACTGTGTGGTCGGAATGTATAAAGCAATTAACTTACGCCAATTGAAATAATCAGTTTCCTGATTAGGAGAAAGTAAAGTCAGCCTTCAAAAGGAAGTGTCATCTTGCTCAACATGTCAGTGAAACACTGACTAGATGACAGGTGCTACTATAACCTTTGAGATGCGCTAGATTTTGAAATAGATCAATTTTAAGTGAGTTTCTATCACCGTATGGCATTTATATATCGTTCAAATAACAGTGATGCGTGTGAATAGATATTTATTGAACAAATAATACTCACTATTACTTATTCGTTTGCTAGAAAATAGGTTCAGTAGAAATCGAGTTTTGTCAGACCTTTAGTTTGATTAAGCAGTATGAATCACAGAGCAGTTAGGGAGGCTCTTGTGTCGATAATCAATTTTTTTGGAAAGAAAAAGTCTGCCACCCCGGTCAACTCGGATATGGACAGACAAAGAAAATACGAAGCGCTCGTTCGCGCCTATCATCGAGATCTTTATCGCTATGCCTACTGGCTTTGCAAAGATCCCACGGTATCAGAAGACTTAGTGCAAGAAACCTGTTTACGCGCCTGGAAGTCTCTTGATAGCTTGCAAGATGAAAAGGCCGCTAAATCATGGCTTATCACAATCTTAAGACGTGAGAATGCACGACGCTTTGAGCGTAAACAATTTGATCTGGTTGATATCGACGATCATGGTAACGATGCTAAAGTCAGCGATGATCCTCACCATCAAACCGAGTGGATTCAGGCACAGATTATGAAACTCGACGTGGATTATCGAGAACCTCTTTTCCTCCAAGTCGTTGGTGGGTTTAGTGGTGAAGAGATTAGTCACATTCTGGATCTAAATAAAAATACGGTTATGACCCGTCTCTTTCGAGCTCGAAACCAACTTAAAGAGATGATCGATCCGGATAACAATCAAAGAGGACAGCATAATGGATGATTTAGAATTTCGTCGCAGCATCATGTCCGATCCAAAGTACAGAGACAACGAGCTCAATGAAGCCATCAAAAGTAGTGAAGCCAATTGCAAGTTTGCCGATGAAATTTTAGATTTGGATGCTCAAATAGCAAAAGCTATGAATGTGGACGTACCAGAAGATCTCGCCGACCGAATACTGTTTAACCAAACATCGAGTTCACAAGAAGACAATGTGATCAGGCCTAACTTTGCTCGACGTGCAATGGCAATGGCTGCATCAGTAGCATTTGTTGCTGGCTTACTCGTTGGACAAGTGAATTGGGGTAATATTGTCGTTTCTTCAGCGCAGGCAAGCTTGGCTTCAACAGCAATAAAGCACGTCATTGCGGAAAAACCGTTCGTTAAAGATCTTGATGAGCAAGTTCAATCGTCGCAGATCAATGCCAAGATGGCGCCATTTGCTCATCATTTAGCTGAAAATTTCCCTTATCACGTCTACTACCTCAATCATTGTGGTTTTGGTGATTCAAATGCACTGCACATGGTGTTTGAAGGTCAAAAAGGCAAAGTAACTCTATTTTTGACAGGTATTGCTTCAGACAAAACCACAGACTTTGTCAAAGAAGGTATGGTTGGTGTAGTAGAACCAATCGGTCAAACTAGTATGATCATCGTGGGCGATGAAGGTGAAGATGTAGCGAAGATCGCCGAAAACATCGCAGAAATCATCAAACCTATGGGTTAACAAAAAAATAACATTTTGTGACTTAGCTCAAGGCCTGAACAATCTGTTTGGGCCTTATTTTTGCTCAAAACTTAGAGCTAACACTCTAAAAAGACGAGTTTTACAGCATTTTCCTGCTAGATAACCATCATTTCAGCAATTTTACCCCCCAAATAGGCAATGGTCGGATTTCTATATTCTATACTTGGGTCTAGTATCAGCCACCACTGAGCTTTTGCTCAAATATATCGCCCAGCTAGAGGCGAACTAAAAAGGAAAAAGCACCAATGAACAAGACGCGTCTGTTTAAAAAATCACTTTTAGCAGTGACAATTACCACAGCAACACTCGCTTCGCAGCACACTCTAGCTGCTGGCTTCCAACTTAACGCCCAATCTGCAACCGGTATCGGCCGTGCATTCGCCGGTGACGCAGTAATCGCAGATAACGCATCTGTTATGGCTCGTAACCCAGCGGCAATGGCACTGTTTGATGACGTAGAGCTTTCTCTAGGTTTTGAAAGCATTACTTCGATGATTGAAGTGAAGGATGCAGAATACTGTGGACCTGTTTGTCAGGCGACAAATGGAGCCGTAGGCAAAAAAGATGCTAGCTACGATGACGCTGGTGATACTTCAATTGCGCCAAACATCCACTTAATTGTTCCAGTTAATGAGACTTTTGCTTGGGGTATCAATGCTTACACAAACTTTGGCACCAAAACAGAGTTCAGCGACGACTATGCTGGATATGAATATGGTGGTCTAACCGACGTTAAAAGCATGAACATTGGCCTTGCGGGCTCATTCCGTATGAACGAGCAATGGAGCTTTGGTGCTGGTTTAGACATCATCTACGGTAAAGGTACATTACAACGTACTTTCAGCCCAGTGATTGCAGGCAGCCTCGGTACTGATGAAGCACTAGATGCAGAAGCAGATGGCTGGGCACTAGGCTTTAACGTTGGCACGGTTTACGAGTTAGACGAAAACAACCGCTTTGGCTTGGCTTACCACTACTCACCAAAGCTTCAAGCTAAAGGTGACATTTCATTCGGTGGTACTGAATACAAAAACGACACTCTATTCATGCCTCTACCAGACCTACTTGAGTTTTCTGGCTACCACCGTATCGAAGATACTAAATTTGCTGTTCACTACAGCATTCAATACATTGGTTGGAGTTCATTCGATAAGCTAGAAGCAGAAGATGCAGGCACGCTTAACGAATACGAGTGGCAAAATGGTATGCACTACGCGCTAGGTGGCACTTACTACCTAAACCAAGACTGGACTCTACGTGCGGGCTACATGTACGACACTAGTGCTCAAGATGAGTTAACATCAATCTCTGTACCGGATTCGGACCGTCAATGGTTCTCAGCTGGTTTTACTTACCATCTAGACAGCAAATCAAACATCGACTTTGGTTTCACTTACCTAATGGGTGATGACGTGAAAGTTGAAGAAAGCAAAGAAAACCCTCTTGCTCCAGGGACAACTCTTTCATCAATCTCTGGTACAACGCATGCAGACGCTATCTTGCTAGGCCTACAATACAGCCGTAGCTTCTAAGACTAGCTAACAAATACAATCAAAAAAAAGGCCAGTGTTCACTGGCCTTTTTTGTACTCCCAATCTTTGTAATCCCCTGAAACTCATCATTTCTTCTATTGCTCGTTGCTGATTTTGGCTTACACCTGTTGCGCTAAACGCCATTCCAAACCTACAAGTGTACGCTGAAATGAATAAACAACTGCGTAACAATCAAAATTTATCACTACCAATCACAGGTTATGACAAATTAAACTCCAAATAGGCTTGGTACACTGTTTTTAATTTTTAAAGTAATAACTCTAACCTTATCATCGCCCAACTGATTAAACTCAATCTCAGCGAACATTATAATGAAAACAAATAAGACTCTCCTTTCACTAGCAGTGGCGTGTAGCCTAGTGAGCACCTCACCGGCAGTTAATGCTGCAGGCTTCCAATTAGCGGAATACTCAGCAACGGGTCTAGGTCGTGCGTACGCTGGTGAAGCAGCAATGGCAGACAACGCAAGCGCACAGTGGCGCAACCCAGCAATGCTGACTTACCTAGAAGGCACTCAGGTTTCTGTCGGTGCTATTTATGTGGATCCAAACATTGATATTGACGGGGAAATCACAACAGCTTCTATGACAGGTGATCGCCGCGGCGCAACTTCGGCTAAAGATATTGCTCACAGCGCTGTCGTTCCTAACTTTTACCTTTCACACAATTACAGTGACAAGCTCGCCGTAGGTTTCGCTCTAGGCACCAACTACGGAATGGAAACAGAACTAGAAAGCTCTTTCAATGCTATCCACTTTGGCGACGAAGCAAAAGTAATGACAGTTGAAGCAGTCACAAGCATTGCATACCAAGTTAACGAAGAAGTTAGTATTGGTGGCGGTATTCGCTATGTCACTGGTGAAGGCCACTTTGGCGCAAGCAACCAAGTTCTTAAAACCCTCAAATATATGGAAGGCGACGATAGTTCTTGGGGCTATCAAGTCGGTACAGCATGGCAGATTAATGACAATAACCGCATTGGTTTTGCATACAAATCTGAAGTTACCATGGACTTTGAAGGCTACGCGACAGGCTTCGGCTTTAACGCTACAAATCCAACAGCAAAAAAAGATGGCAGCTTAGCGATTATCTTACCAGCGACAGCGGAAATTGCGTCATACAGCCAAATCAATGAGAAAGTTGGTGTTCACGCAAGTATTAACTGGACTGACTGGAGCACGTTTAAAGAGCTGAAGGCAGATTTCGACGATGGTACATCAGACGTTATTAAAACCGAAAACTGGAAAGACAACTACCGCTTTGCAGTCGGCGCAACGTACCAAGTAGACCCTAAACTAGCCCTTCGTTCAGGTATCGCTTACGACACTGCAGCTGTAGATGACAAATATCGTACAACAACAATTCCTGAAACAGACCGTACTTGGCTAAGCTTTGGTGCTTCTTACGAATTCACCAAAAACTTAACTCTTGATGGCGGTTTTACCTACATTATTGCTAAAGACGCTCCAATCAAGGAACCACGTGACGCATCTGATAATTTATCAGCAGCAATTGGCGGTGAATTCGAAGGTGAAATCTCTGGTGACATCTGGCTAATCGGCGTACAAGCAAACTACAAATTCTAATCATTGCTAAAACACATATTAAAAAGGCTTGGTCAGTGACCAAGCCTTTTCTGTATCTGCAGTTTTTATAACTAGAAATCGTCTAGATACTCATCTAAATACGCTTCTTCATCAACATTGTATTCATCTGACTCAATTTCCGCTTTAAAGTCTTGTCGCTGCAAGTATGCATCACGCGTCAATGAGTATGGATCAGGCGAGTTATGGAGCATTGCTTCTTGCGGTACTAAGGCAGCTCGACTTTCCATTCCCTCTAAAGCCCACTTCCCGAGCCCTGCCCAGAAGTTAAGGTAGGTCAATGGCACATACATACCATCCACAACATCGGATGCTTCACGTACTGTCCAAGGGCCGTAACCTGGCACCATTACATATGGACCATTCCCAACACCATAATGACCTACGGCATCACTGAACGCCTTATCATTGTGATCCGAAATACCTGCTGCGCTAGCAATATCGATCAAACCTAGCAAACCAAATGTGCTGTTAATCCAAAAACGGTTAAAGTGATCAACGGCCTTTTCACCATTTCCCATAATGATGTTATTGACCATACTGGATGGCTCATCAAGATTGCTCAAGAAGTTCGCAACACCTTTACGTACTGGTACTGGTACATAATCTACATAAGCGAGTGAAACTGGACGTACCAAATAGGGATCAAGGTAATCATAGTTGATATCCCACATCGCACGGTTGAACCCTTCTATAGGATCATTAACCTCTGATTCAAAAGGTGTTGACTCAGATTCAGAGGTTGCTTCTGGAGATCCCGCGCAACCCGCTAAGAATAAAGTCGCGGAGAGCGCCAACCACATCTGAGACTTAAAACTTTTCATTATTATAATTTCCATAAAAAAGGCCGGTGAATCACCGGCCTCTATTCATTGATAATTCACAGTTATTAATACTGCTTATCAATCACAACTTCAACTGGTTCGCCTATTTTAACGGCTTCACTCTCGCCAAACCAGTCCCCATCTCGAGTCGCAACATTGCCATCGCTATCAATACGTGCGCGAACCATTAACGATTCAAGTGAAGAAAGCTTACGCTCAGCCATCATGCTGTTGCCATCATCCAAAACAACTGTACGAGGCAGACTGCCCACTGGATAACGCGCTGCTGCGATAGGCATTGGAGAACCATCAGCAGAATGAACAGACACGATAAGCGCAGCATTTGGGTCAGCGACAACATTCTCAGCCACAGAGATTGTGACTGCGACAGATTTGCCAGTCCCTACTTGTTGACCCATCTGTTTCTGCGCGTTCTCAATACTGCGACCAAGCATCTCATAACGGCTATCTTCTGGACCGATCATTTGCTGCATAATACTCCAGTAACGAACAGCCGCTGGGAAGTCTTTACGCTCAAATGCATCAAATGCCAACAATGAGAACACACGTAGGTCGACGTAATCATTCTGAACAAGACGACCTAAGATACGGCGTGCGTTGTCCTGATCAACATCATCTTGAGATAACATCAAAGCTTGCGCGTAACCTAACATGATATCGTTACTATCTGGCTCAAGCTTATACGCTTTTTTCATTGCGCCAATCGCCGTATCCACACTGCGATTTGCCAGCGCAATGCGGCCAAGCAACAACCAACCTGTTGAATCTTCAGGCTGATAATGTAGACGAGTACGTAGTGCTAAAGACAGGTCTTGCATTTCATCTTCACTAAGCTCAGCACCTTGTGGAGACATCAGCTTCTTCGACAACGCAGGTAAGTTAGACGTCACTTCTTGCCACTGCTTCACGTCATCCTGAGCACCAAACTTAAAGTACATGGCGTAAGAAAGACCAACCACCAAAATCATCGATGGAATCAATACAGCCATCGGAGACACTGCGTTTTCTTTCTCTCGCTTTTCATCTGCAGGAATATCGTCTAGCAGTGATTGTTTCAGGTCATCAATCAGATCTTGCTGGTTTTCAACAAGCCCTTCTTCCGCCTCTTCTTCAAGTTCACTCAGACGATCTTTATAAAACGCTTTGTTCAATTCATCGCGCAGCGCTTCATCATTATTTGCTTTCTGTTTCAATATCGGCAGTGCAACAAGTACACAGCTCAATACGACAAGAATGACTGAAGCTATCCAAAATAGTGTCATTACTGCTTATCTCCATCATTCTTTTCATCAAGCAGAGCTTTTAAACGTGCTTCTTTACCTTGATCCCAATCATCTTGCTGCTCAGTCGTAACTTTCTTTGCTCGACTACGCAAAACGATAAAACCAAAGCCAAACAAGACAACGCTAATTGGACCTAACCATAAGATCGCAGTCGCCGCTGTAAATGGAGGGTTATACGTCACAAAGTTACCGTAACGTGCAATCATGTAATCAATGATCTCTTGCTTTGATTTACCCGCTTTCGTCATCTCGTAGACTTTTTCACGTAAATCAACCGCAAGCTCGGCATTGGAATCTGCAATCGTGTTGTTCTGACACTTAGGACAACGAAGCGTGTTACCCAGCTCTTTAAACTGCTGTTCTTGCTCTAACGTATCAAATTCATGAACTTCGATAGCAGCATGCGCCGCCATCGAAAATGCGATTGCAGCAAACAAAGAAAGCATCAACTTCTTCATTGTTTTGCCTCCGCTAGCAGTTCTTCATACATTGGCTTAAGTTTTTCGTTCCAGTTACGAACGTTAACATCACCAACATGACGGTAGCGGATCACGCCATTAGCATCGATTAAAAAAGTTTCTGGTGCACCGTATACACCAAGGTCAAGACCTAGCATACCGTTACCATCAAACAGGCTAATCAAGTAGGGATTGCCTAAATCATTTAGCCAACCAATCGCCTTATTGCGATCATCTTTATAGTTCATACCGATGATCTTGACACCTTCACTTGCTAATTCATTAAGATACTGGTGCTCTGCATAACAAGTCGGGCACCAAGTCGCCCAAACGTTAAGCAGTAAAGGCTCACCTTTGAAAATAGCTTGGTCGTACAACTTACCTGGCTCAGCTAAGTCTTCAAGGCGGAACTCTGGCACTGCCTTACCAACCAGCACAGATTCAAGCTTTGTTGGATCGTCACCTTGCGAGTTTTTAACAAGCTGAGTGGCAAACACAGCCACTAAGCCCATAAACGCCAACAGTGGGATAAAGAGAAGTTTCTTATTCATTATGCCTCCTGCTTCTTCGCGCTTTTTCTAAAGCGGTAACGTTTGTCACTAATTGAGATAAGACCACCAAGTGCCATCAACAATGAACCAGCCCAAATCCAACGCACAAATGGTTTGTGGTAGATACGAACTGCCCATGACTTGTTGTCATCCAATCTTTCACCCATCGCGATGTATAGGTCACGAGTAATACCGCGATCAATCGCCGCTTCGGTCATCATTGAGCGTGCTGTGCGATAGAAACGTTTCTCCGCATGAAGCGTATTTACGTACTTACCATCAAGGGTAATTTCAAAATCAGCAATGTAGCCGTCATAGTTCGGGCCATCTTTATCACGCAAACCTTTGAAATAGAAATCATAGCCTTGGATCTGATAATGCTCGCCCGGCGCCAAACGTACATCACGTTCAATACTGTAGTTTTGCACCATTGCAATACCGATGATTGAAACTGCAAGACCAATATGACCAAGCATCATTGCCCAGTGGCTGCGTTGTAGCTTCTTCACGCCTTCCATAAATGAATGACGGTGAGTTGCACGTTGATGTAATTCAAAGCCATGCATGAAGATAATCCACAGCGCCATTACCCAACCGATGTAAGCCATCGTTAGGAAAAAGTCTGAGAACAACACGGTAAACACATAAGCCAACGCGAATGATGCAACACCTGAAATTAGCATTGGCTTTTTCAAGCTTGATAGATCATCACGCTTCCAACGAATCATTGGGCCAATACCCAACAAGAACGAGAATGGAATCATTAACCACGCGAAAAGCATGTCAAAGAATGGCGCACCGATAGAAACCGAACCAAGACCAATCTGCTTGTGAACCAATGGTAGTAGTGTACCTACAAGTACAACGACTAAAGCTGCGATCAGTAGAACGTTATTGGCTAACAGTGCATTCTCGCGAGAGACCAAATCAAAGTTACCACGAACTCGAACTGAAGCCCCTTTCAGAGCAAACAGGAGTAGCGACCCCCCAATAACAAAGACTAAGAAGCCTAAAATAAACATACCGCGAGATGGATCCGACGCAAATGCGTGAACCGAAACCAAAATGCCTGAACGGACTAGGAAAGTACCCAGTAAGCTTAGTGAGAATGCAGAAATAGCCAGTAATACCGTCCATGCTTTGAACGTACCGCGTTTTTCTGTCACGGCCAATGAGTGCATCAATGCCGTACCAGCAAGCCAAGGCATAAACGAAGCGTTTTCTACTGGATCCCAGAACCACCAGCCACCCCAGCCAAGTTCGTAGTAAGCCCACCATGAGCCTAGTGCGATACCTAGTGTTAGGAATAGCCATGCTGCTGTTGTCCAAGGACGAGACCAACGAGCCCAAGCAGTATCAAGGCGACCAGTCATCAGTGACGCAATCGCAAAAGAGAAAGCAACGGAGAAACCTACGTAACCCATGTACAGCATCGGCGGGTGGATAATCAAGCCCGGATCTTGAAGCAATGGGTTGAGATCTCGGCCATCAACCGGGAAGAAAGGTAAAGTACGTAAGAACGGGTTTGAGGTTACGATGATAAACAGTAGGAAACCAACGGTTATCATACCCATTACAGCTAGCACTCGTGCTACCGACTCTTGAGGCATACCACGACTAAATGAGGCAACCGCCACAGTCCAAGCAGCTTGAATCAATACCCAAAGTAGTAATGAGCCTTCGTGAGCGCCCCATACTGCCGTTAAACGGTAATACCAAGGTAACAAACTGTTCGAGTTTGTTGCCACATAGTTCAGCGTAAAGTCGTTAGTATAGAAAGCCCAAAGCAGTACACCAAACGAAAGGGAAAGAAGTAAGAACATACCCCAAGACAAAGGTCTTGCGGTGTTCATAAGCATGGTGTTGTTACGCGATGCCCCAACCAACGGCAAAATACTTAAAAGTACTGCCATTGCCAAAGAGACAATTAGGGCAAAATGACCAATTTCAGCAATCATTGACCGCTTCCTTGTTTTTGTTGTTCACTGTATTGAAGCGGCTCGTGCGTCTTCTTCATTGCTTCTGCCACTTCTGGCGGCATGTATTCTTCATCGTGTTTTGCTAACACTTCGAATGCTTCAATCGTGGTTGCATCTTTTAATACGCCCTGCGCAACGATCCCCTGCCCCTCGCGGAATAGATCCGGCAAAATACCATCATATAAGATCGTCACTTTTGGGCCGACATCATGCAGATCAAACGAAACACGGAGTGATTCAACATCTCGCTTCACAGACCCTTCTACCACCATGCCACCAATACGTAATCGCTGGCCTACCTCAGGTTTTGAACCATCAGGTTTGCCATTCACTAGTTCAGTTGGGGTATAGAAAAGATCCATATTTTGATTTAAGGCATACAGCATTAGGCCGATTGTGGCACTAACACCAATGAAAATGGCAAGAACAATGCCGAGCCTCTTTTTACGTCTTGGGTTCATAGTGTGTTCTCCAAATTCTTAGCGGCATCAATACGAGCTTGCCTGTCGACTTTTGATTGCACTTCATTTAGCAAAGCTTTTCCACGACGAACACTCACAACAAGTAAAATCAACATGGAAAGAAAAGTAATACCAAATGCGCTCCAGACATAGCCTGCGTAACCACCCATAGCGAAAAAGTCGCTCAAAGATTCAAAATGCATAATTTAGTTACCTCTCTGAGACTTAGCAGCAGCTAATTTCATCACCCATGGGCGGTGACTTTCGTTATTAATGATTTCATTGCGGAAGCGAACCATAGTTACCGCCCCAAAGAAGAAAGCGAAACCAAAAATATTTAGCAGCAACGGCCACAACATATCACTAGAGATCGATGGTTTTTCGAACTTAGTGATCGTGGCGCCTTGGTGAAGGGTGTTCCACCATTCAACAGAGAAATGAATAATTGGTAAATTAACAACACCAACAATGGCTAAAATACCTGCAGCTTTGGATGCGGTTTTTTGATCATCAAAAGCGTGGTAAAGCGCAATTACACCCAAATAAAGGAATAGAAGAATGAGTTCTGCAGTCAAGCGAGCATCCCATACCCACCAAGCACCCCACATAGGTTTACCCCATACGGCTCCGGTAAGTAGAGCAATAAATGTGTAAACAGCACCGATTGGAGCCATCGCTGAAGCAGCAAGATCGGATAATCTAATTTGCCAAACTAAGCCAATAAAAGCGGCAATGGCCATCGACATATACACGCCCATAGACCAAATCGCAGAAGGCACATGGATGTAAATAATTCTAAAGCTATCGCCTTGCTGATAGTCCGACGGCGCAAACGCTAATCCCCATACCGTACCTACTGATAAACACAGTAGTGCCAATATGGAAAACCAAGGTAGAAGCTTACCGCTGAGCTGATAAGCTGATTCGGGCTTGGCGTAAGGATGGAGCCATTTCCACATGTTTAATTCTCGCTCTTACTTCAGTGTTGTCTTATGTTCTAACGTCACAGAGACAATTATTGGTTTTGTAATTTATATAATGGGAAAATTTCGTGCTTGATCGAGAACAACTAATTGACGCTTACTCGCAATGCGGCACTAATTGCAAACGGTGTAAGGGTTAATGCTCCCATGAACATGGCACCCAAAATTGCCAATTGCCCGTTATACGCGATACCTAAAGATGCAGCATCAATCGCAGACGTGGCAAAAATTAAAATTGGTATGTAGAGCGGCAGTACAAGAAGGCTCAACAAAACGCCCCCTTTTTGTAACCCTACCGTCAGTGCTACACCAATTGCACCAATAAAACTTAATGTTGGCGTTCCGACAAGAAGCGTCAGCACAACAGCAAGCCAGGTGTTAAAGTCCAGCGACAGTAAAATCGCTAGCAATGGACTAATCAAAATGAGTGGCAAACCCGTCAATATCCAATGCGCAATCACCTTTGAGATCACGACAATCGGTAATGGGACAGGCATTAACATCATTTGTTCCAATGAACCATCTTGAAAGTCGTCACGGAACAACCTTTCCAGCGATAACAATGCAGAAAGGAGAGCTGCAACCCAAACTATCCCCGCCGCAATACGGGCTAGTAGGTTTGGCTCAGGGCCAATACTCAATGGAAATAAAGTGATGACAATGATGAAAAACCACAATGGGTTAAACACATCCGCTTGACGACGAAATGCAATCAACAGTTCACGACGAACGATACTATTCATAATACCTATCATGATTAATCACCCAGTTTAATTTTTCTAAGTTTCGGGTTATCCGTGAACATATCTTGGTGGGTGGTTAATACCACAATGCCACCTTGCTCCGCATGATTCAGAAAAAGTGACTCCAAAACCTTAACCCCTTGCTTATCAATCGCAGTTAGAGGTTCATCCAGAATCCACAATTTGTGCTCGCTTAACCATAATCGAGCTAAAGCAACACGACGTTGTTGACCTGCGGACAGCTGCGCGACAGGAACATCTTCACGTCCGGCAAGACCTACTTTTAATAGTGCGTTGTAGATAGTTTCTTTATCGACGGGAGTCTTGGAGTGCACGTTCAGATAAAAACGTAGATTCTCATATGCAGTGAGCTCACGCTTTACGCCTGTAGAGTGACCAAGAAACAACAAATCTTCATGGTAAGCATCTCGGTTAGATTCGATGTTTTCAGCGTTCCAGAAAATCTCACCATTATCTCGGTCGCCCAAGCCAGTCACAATACGCAGCAATGTTGTTTTACCGGTACCATTGCGGCCTTCTATCTGGACTAACTCACCGGAATCTATAGTAAAAGACAGGGATTCAAAGAGAATTCTTTCATCTCGGATGGCAGTAAGCTGAGATACTTCTAACATGGGCGGTCACTACTAAAATTTTGAGAATGTATATTACCACAGCCAGTTAAACACAAAACAGCATTAGACCTATACGAATCACGAAACTACGTAAGAATCTGTTAACAATTATACATATAGTGACTTATATACCACTAAATGGTTACATGCGATCATAAAAAAAGGTGCTAATCAGCACCTTGTTTATTTTTATCTTCTAACTGGACGTTTTTGTCGAACAGCTTTGTGTCTATCAGGACTACTTTCCAAAGGAGGAACTTTTTCTTTGCCCGCTATTTTTTTCTGCAATGACATCATAAGTTCCGCTTCTGCTTTCGGCAATTCACACTCTTCAATCAGCTCATTAAGATCAGCACCTAGTTGTACCATCTTGCTTGCTCTTGAGTACATGCGCCCATCACTATCTTCTTGTTCTAGTTCTGTAATGCGCTCGTTTAAGTGCTGGATAATATCATGTTGCTCACTTACCCTTTGCCCTAAGCCAACAACGACTGATCGAACTTCAAGCAGTTGCTTGCTTGATTTTTGTAGCTCTTTATCTAAATGTCGATTCTGCTGACGAAGTTGATCCGCGACTTTTCTTTGGCTAGCTTTTACTCGCAATAACAGCAATAACAAAAGCAGTACAACTAGAGCAATAGCCCCAGCGATTACTGGAGCACTAGATAGAAAACCAACGTCCATTATAGGTGAGCCATCTCATCCCATTCTTCGTCTGTCAGTAGTTTGTTCAAGTCAACAAGGATAAGCAGTTTACCATCACGGTTGCTTACGCCTTGGATGAACTTAGCACTTTCATCCGTACCAACGCTTGGCGTTGTATCAATTTCTGAAGAGCGCAAATAAACAACTTCAGCAACACTATCCACCAAAATACCAATCACTTGGTGCTCTGACTCGATCACGATAATACGTGTGTTGTCGGTGATTTCACCTTCAATCAAACCAAAACGAGAGCGAGTATCGATTACCGTTACCACATTACCACGTAGGTTGATAATACCTAATACGTAGTCTGGTGCACCCGGTACAGGAGCAATTTCCGTATAACGAAGAACTTCACGAACTTGCATTACGTTAATGCCGTAAGTCTCTTCCTCAAGCTGGAACGTCACCCACTGAAGCACTTCGTCATTAGACTGGTCCTTTCTTACTTCTACTTCATTAGTTTGAGACATACCTAATCCTCTCTATGCCTAAATTGGCACTCATGTTCTAATTATCTAATGCTTTGACATCAAGTCCTGCATTAAGCATAGCTATCAATGCTTCAACATGAATCAATGCACACATTTTTTCTTTTACCATTCCGGCAAGCCACGGGCGTTTTCCCGCAGTTTCTCGCCATCTAACCATACCTGGGTCAAGAGATTCAGTCCCCATTAACTGAGTGGAAGCTAAGCCCCACATACTCTCGCCAAGCATAACAATGTATTGATAAGCCTCTCTATGAGAGTCATCTTTCAATTTCTCAGGCATTACCCACTTTGCTGTATCCACAACGTCAAGTTGAGCCTCTCGACTGGTTTGTAAACCAAGATACCAAGCTGGTCGACCAATTAAATGATTCAGTTCAGCGATACGATGAATACCACCTAACTCATCCAAAGGGACTGCAAAAGTCACGCTATTCACATCAAAGTATAAGACTTGAAACGAGACTTCTCGAACTCGCGTCTCCCATGTGCCTAAACCACTTGAACCTGATTGGGTTTGCAGCTCAGTTTCCGTATCAACATGAGTCTCCACCTCCACGACTGGCTCTTCGACAATCACCTCTTCAATAATCGGTGTATCGAGCACTATTTCGATATCAGGTGTTTCTTCTGCTACGGGTTCCAAGTCCCATTCTTGAATCTCTTCAACTTCAGCAACGGTTTCCGTCTTAACTTGAGTTTGAGCGATCTCAATCGTGTTCTGCTCAAGTATCTCTTCTAGATCAAGTTCAGCGACAGGATTAGTCGACTCAAGTTGTTTAAGCAGCCGCTCAACATCCTCAAGATTAGGAACTTCAACTTCTTCCGTTGGCAACTGGTAATAGCTTTTCTCTTCTACGGACTGAAGCATTGGCTCCAATTCGTAATCAATAGCGGTAATTCGTGGCTCTGGCTCTGGCTCTGGCTCTGGCTCTGGCTCTGGCTCTGGCTCTGGCTCTGGCTCTGGCTCTGGCTCTGGCTCTGGCTCTGGCTCTGGCTCTGGCTCTGCAAGAATGGTCTCACCTTGCATAGAATCGTCAAGCCATTGTTCATCTACACTATCTTCAAGCAGTGCAGTAAAGTAATCATCTAACGCTTGTTCACTTGAGAGTAACGACTGGTTAGTCATTGATAGCCAGCCTCTCTAAGTAAATCAACAGCTGCTTATAAGCAAAGACCCCTCGGCTTCCTGATGCAAAATGAGACACAGGAAGGTGTTTCAAACTCGCATCGCGAAACTTCGTATCAATCGGAACCGCAGATGACCAAACCTGATCCGGATAATCCTTCTTCAGCTCTTGCAGTGTTTGTAATGACGCTCGGGTGCGTTTGTCGTACATTGTCGGAACAATGGTCACTTTAAACGCTTGCCCACGTGATTTTTGCATAATCGCCAGCGTACGAACCATACGCTCCAACCCTTTCATCGCCAAAAACTCAGTTTGAACAGGAATTAGAATGCGATCGCTTGCTGCTAATGCATTGACCATCATGACACCCAAAATAGGTGGGCAATCAATCAGCACATAATCATAATGCTGTTTTAACGTATTGAGCGCTCTTTTAAGAATAAGCCCCATTCCGCTTCGATTACCCATCACTCGATCGAGTGTCGCAAGCGACATATGTGCAGGAATAATATCGATTCCTTCAATGTCCGATTGCATGATCAACGGCTTAACACTCTGCTCGTTAAACTCTTTCAGTTGAAAAAGATCAAACAAGCTCACTGGAACGTTATCAGAATCGTAGCCAAGATAGGTTGTTAAAGAAGCGTGAGGATCCGTATCCACTAATAAGACGCGCTTTCCTTGCTTACTCAACAGTCCCGCTAAGGTAATAGTCGTGGTCGTTTTACCGACCCCGCCTTTCTGATTTGCAATGCTCCATACAATCATGAGTGACCTCTATGCTAGACCTACTTCGACTAACATACGCTCTGCGATGCGATCTAAGGGTAAATCTTCTGATGAAATCCCTGCTTTCGCTACCGCTTGTGGCATACCATAAACAACGCAGCTCTCTTCATCTTGAGCCCATATCGTTGCGCCCGTACCTTTTAACATGCGAGCACCTTCGCGGCCGTCAGCCCCCATACCTGTTAGTACCATTGACAAAACTTGATCGGAGTAGATTTTCGCGGCGCTACCAAATGTCACATCAACGCATGGCTTGTAGTTCATACGCTCACCACCATCAATAATGCGTAGTTTTGCAGAACCAGGTCGGCCATCGATCATCATCTGTTTACCACCCGGTGCAAGATAAGCAACACCAGGCTTTAACGCATCGCCATCTTCCGCTTCTTTCACCTGTATCTTGCAAAGTGAATTCAAACGACTTGCAAAGGCCGCGGTAAACGTTGCTGGCATGTGCTGAATCAACACAATTGGGTGAGGGTAGTTAGCAGGTAACTTAGTTAAAATTTTCTGTAGTGCAACTGGACCACCGGTAGATGTACCAATCGCTGTCAATTGATACTTCTTACCTGATGCCTTAAAGCGAGTCGCAACTGTAGCTTTGACCGGTGCTGCTGCTCGTGGTTGTAGTGATGTTCTCGTCGTAGTTGCCGGCGCTGCGGTTGCCCTTGTTGGCGTACTCGGTGTCGCCACAGAACGACGCATCATCGCTCGACGAGAAGCAATCTGAATCACGCGCTGCTGTAGCAAGGTTACGGCTTCATCACGATTACGAGCGATATCTTCGAATTTCTTAGGCAAGAAATCCAATGCACCCGCTTCTAACGCATCCAATGTTGCTTTCGCGCCATCATGAGTCAAAGAAGAAAACATTAAAATTGGAATTGGACATTTTGCCATGATTTCACGGACGGCTGTGATACCGTCCATGACTGGCATTTCAATATCCATTGTAATCACATCCGGCTTAATTTTTAGCGCTTTTTCAACCGCTTCTTTGCCGTTTGTCGCGACATCAATCACTTCTAGTTTTGCTTCAGAGTTAATGATTTCACTTACTCGTCGGCGGAAGAAACTCGAATCGTCTACAACTAATACTTTAATCGCCATACCTTTCCTTTTATATTCCGCGACTTAGATTCGAGAAGCAGCTGCGTACTGCTTAAGTAAATCTGGCACATCTAGGATAAGCGCTATATGACCATCACTAGTGATCGTCGCGCCTGCCATACCTGGAGTACCTTGCAATAGATTATCAAGCGGCTTAATTACCACTTCTTCTTGTCCGATTAGAGTATCAACCACAAAACCAACACGTTGACTACCAATCTGAACAATTACAACATGTCCATGACCTTTACGTAATTCAACTTGGCCGGCTTGCGGTGCTAGCCAGTTTTGTAGGTAGAATAGAGGAATGGATTTTTCGCGAACGATTATCGTTAGCTGTCCATCAACCACGTTAGTGCGGCTTAGATCTAAGTGGAAAATCTCGTTCACGCTAGCCAAAGGCAGTGCAAATGGGTGGCCTGCAACACCAACCATCAAGGTCGGTAGAATCGCTAGGGTCAATGGCACCTTGATGGTGATCTTTGTCCCTTTGCCCATTTCAGAATCGATATCAATAGAACCATTTAGAGTGTTGATCGCTGTCTTAACAACGTCCATACCTACACCACGGCCAGAGATATCCGAGATCTGCTCTTTACTTGAGAAGCCCGGCATAAAGATAAGGTTGAAACACTCTTTATTTGATAAACGAGAGGCAGCATCTTCATCCATGATGCCACGTTTTACCGCAATTCCACGAAGTTTATCTGGGTCCATACCACCACCGTCATCAACGATAGCCAATTCGATATGGTCGCCCTCTTGAGCTGCAGATAGAATCACTTTACCTGTTCTAGGCTTGCCCGCTGCTGCACGAGCGTCAGGCATTTCTACACCATGGTCAACCGAGTTACGAACCAAGTGAATCAATGGATCCGCTAGGGCTTCTACCAGGTTTTTATCAAGATCTGTATCTTCACCGCGCATTTCAAGCGTGATGTCTTTGTTTAGGCTGCGCGCCAAATCACGAACCACTCGAGGGAAGCGACCGAAAACTTTCTTGATCGGTTGCATTCGAGTCTTCATCACAGCGCCTTGTAGGTCTGCAGTAACAACATCAAGGTTAGAGACAGCTTTTGACATCTCTTCATCGTTGCTATTTAGACCTAAGCTCAATAGACGGTTACGTACGAGTACAAGCTCACCCACCATATTCATAATGGTGTCTAGCGTTGAAGTATCAACGCGAACTGTTGCTTCAGCTTGGGGTTTCTTCGATTGAGTCGCAACTTCTTTCTTCGCCGCAGGTTTTGCTTCCGCTTTCGCTGCCGGCTTAGGTGCAGGAGCGGGTGCCGCTGCTGGCTTAGGCGTAGGAGCTGGCGCAGGTGCTGGAGTCGGCTCACTTTTCACTTCAACTGGTTTAGTTGCAGCTTCTAGCTCTTCAGGCGATGGACCTTTGCCTGAACCATGCAACTCATCCAGTAGCTTTTCGAATTCCGCGTCGGTCATTAAATCGCTATCGCCCGCAGCAGCTGAAGCTGCAGGAGCGGCTGGCTTAGATGGTGGCGGCGGAGGTGGCGCCGATGCTGTCGCTGGCGCGTTACCGACACCATGCAGTTCATCTAACAGTTTTTCAAACTCATCATCAGTGATGTCACCGCTCATATCGACTGCAGGTTGAGGCGCAGCTGCTGGCGCTGGCGCAGGTGATGAATCACTTGGTGCACCACCTTTTCCGTGCAGTTCATCGAGTAGCTTTTCAAATTCATCTTGAGTAATTTCATCAATAGAATTCGCAGAGACTTCTGTTGCAGGCTCAGGCGCTGCGACAGGCTCTTCTACAACAGGTTCTGGGATCGGAGCAGGCTCTTCAACTGTAGCTACTGCTTCATCTTCTGATTCTGGTCGGCTTAGACGATGAAGTTCATCTAGCAAAGATTGTTCTGCAGGAGGCAGAGACTCTTCTCTATCTTGAACTGCTTGAAACTGTTCGTTAACCGTATCTAGCGCTTTCAGCATGGTGTCCATCAAACTGGCACTTACTGAACGCTGACCATTACGCAAAATATCGAACACGTTTTCTGCACCGTGACATGTGTCAACGAGTTCTCCCAACGAGAGGAAACCCGCACCACCTTTTACAGTGTGGAATCCACGGAAAATAGCATTTAAGAGATCTTTGTCATCAGGGTTGTTTTCTAGTTCTACCAACTGCTCGGAGAGAAGTTCCAGTATCTCCCCCGCTTCCACTAAAAAGTCCTGAAGAATATCTTCGTCTAAATCGTAGCTCATATGTTACCTCTAAAACCCAAGACTCGAGAGCAAATCATCAACTTCGTCTTGTGATGAAACGGCATCATCCCTTTCATGAGGGTTAAGTATCGGACCTTCCGGGTCCGTAGATGCATCTTTTTTGTTATCAGCACTTTCATCCAACTGGCTAGTACTAAATGCCGTAAGGATTTCGACTAACCTACCTTCAACTTCATTGACCAAGGTAATAACACGCGAAATGATCTGGCCGGTTAAATCTTGGAAGTCCTGAGCCATCAGAATCTCAGTCAACTGGCCTCGCAGTTCTGAACTGTCCCCTTCGACTTGACTCAATAAATCGTCAATGTGGTGACACAATGCTTTAAACTCTGCAAGGTCTATTCGACCATGCATCAACTCATTCCACTGAGGACGAACCTTCAGCAGCCCTTCATGTAAGTTGTCAGCAATGGGCATACAGCGATCGACAGCATCCATCGTTTTGTTTGCTGCGACTTCTGTTTTATCAATGACGTATTGAAGGCGATCCCTAGCGTCTGGGATTTCGTCATTGGCAATTTCGCTCATACGCTGGTCAATCGTAAACTGCTTAAGCGATTCGTGTAGATCACGAGTCAGCTCACCTATCTCTTGAAGCATAGGATTCGAAGCACTGTCATAGATCTCTTTAAAAAGAGTATTTGCTTCTTGCTGTTGTTCGCTTTCAAGCAGCTCGACGAGTTGCTTTGCCTGTTCTAATGAAATCATTCTCAATGGCCTTTAACACCCAAAGTCTTACCTTGACTATAGACGCTCAAAAATCTTATCTAATTTTTCTTTTAGTGTTGCAGCAGTAAACGGTTTAACGATGTAACCATTCACACCTGCTTGTGCTGCTTCGATGATTTGCTCACGTTTTGCTTCTGCTGTGATCATCAATACTGGTAGGTGCTTGAGCTCGTCGTCTGCACGAATGTGCTTAAGAAGATCGATCCCTTGCATACCTGGCATGTTCCAGTCAGTAACTACAAACTCGAACTCACCTTTTTTGAGCATTGGTAAGGCTGTTAGACCATCGTCTGCTTCTTGAGTGTTATTAAAACCCAAGTCGCGAAGTAGGTTCTTAACGATACGGCGCATTGTTGAGAAGTCGTCAACAATAAGGATTTTCATGTTTTTATTCAAAATTGCCTCCACTGAGTTCGATATCAGTGTTTTACTCATTATTTGTCCATGCACTTAACTTTGTGCGTAGACGCTGCATTGATTGACTTAATATTTGGCTGACACGTGATTCGCTTACACCAATCACATCGCCTATTTCTTTCAAGTTTAACTCTTCATCGTAATAAAGCGAAAGTACTAGAGCCTCTCGCTCTGGCAAAGTTTTGATCGAATCGATCAATGCTTTGCGAAAATACTCATCTGCCACCCCTTTAAACGGGGTATTTGAGTCATCGTCGTCTTCTGGAGAAATTACATCTTCCGAGACACCCAAATCTTCAATCCCAACCAGGCGAGAGCAATTTATATCCGTTAGTGCCGAATGATACTGCGATAAACTTAACCCTAAATGCTGAGCAATCTCGGCATCAGTAGGATCTCGATTCAACGTACCTTCAAGTTCTGCAATCGCTTGATTTATCTCACGACTATGTTTGTGTACAGAGCGAGGTACCCAATCACCACGTCTAATATCATCAAGCATAGCACCACGAATGCGAATACCAGCATATGTTTCGAAACTCGCGCCCTTACTACCATCGTAATTCTTTTGAGCTTCGAGCAAACCGATCATGCCTGCCTGAATAAGATCTTCAACCTGAACACTCGGAGGTAACCGCCCCAATAAGTGATGAGCAATACGCTTCACAAGCACCGAATATTTTTCTAAAAATGCTCGCTGACTATTTTGATTTGCGTACTGGTCATAGGTCAGGGCCTTATTCACCAAATGGTTCCTCTAGCATTTCATTCCTATTCAATAAGCGTTCTACAAAAAACTCTAAGTGTCCACTCGGCGTTTTAGGAATTGGCCAAGTCAGTGCTTTATTTGCCAACGAACCAATTGCTAATGCAGCTGGAGAACGCGGAAAAGCATCAACAACAATCTTTTGTTTCTTAACAGCTTGTCGAACTTTATCATCTAATGGAATACATGCTACGAGCTCAAGGCTAACATTCAAGAATCGCTCTGTGACCAAGGTCAACTTTGCGAACAATTCTCTGCCTTCACGGTAGCTTCTGACCATATTTGCGACGATTTTGAAGCGCTGGACGTGATGCTCTTTGCTCAACAACTTAATTAAAGCATATGCATCAGTGATTGACGTAGGTTCGTCACAAACCACAATTACAACGTCTTGCGCGGCACGTGAAAAACTAACGACCATATCAGATATACCGGCGGCCGTATCAATTAATAATACGTCCATTTCATCTTCAAGGCTACCAAAAGCTCTTATCAGGCCAATGTGCTGTGCGTGACTTAGTTCAGTCATAGACTGAGTACCCGATGTCGCAGGAATGATGTTGATACCATGCGGACCTTGTACAATCGCATCCTTCAACTCACATTCACCAGCAAGAACATGGCCCAAGTTACGCTTAGGTCTAATACCCAACATAACGTCGACATTAGCAAGGCCGAGGTCAGCATCAAGTACCATGACTTTCTTACCTTGGCGCGCCATACAAATTGCCATACCTAACGTAACATTAGACTTACCTACGCCACCTTTACCACCTGTGACAGATATGACCTTTGTTAAAGAAGGTTGTGTTAAGCGGCGTAATCCGCTTGCTTGGTCTTGTATCATATTATTTGTCATAATCGTCCGCCGCCTAGAACCTTTCCGCTTCACTATTCCAGTAGTGAGGCTCATCATCTGTCGACTTCTCTAGTAATTCGTTTGCCTTGGCTACCATGTATTTTGGTTGAGCTATCACAATGTCTTCTGGTACACGCTGACCATTTGCGATATACGCAACGGGTAGTGCGTTTTGTACTATCACACTGACAAACTCGCCGAGACTTAATGATTCATCAAGCTTAGTCAGAATACATCCCGACAATGGGATGCGTTTGAAGTGATCAATCGTTTCTTGTAACACCTTGCGCTGCGCAGTGGCAGGTAACACTAAGTAGCTATGAATAATTTCTCCACTCTCGTGCATCAATGTATCTAGCTGCTCAGATAACCTCACATCGCGCTGCCCCATACCTGCAGTATCAACAAGAATAAGGCGACGATTCCTTAACTGATATATTACATCGGCTAACTCTTTGGAATCTTTAGCGACTTTTACTGCACATCCCATAATTCGGCCATAAATCGCCAATTGTTCATGTGCACCAATTCGATAAGTATCGGTCGTGACGAGCGCTACATTGTCTGCGCCCCACTCCATCGCTGCTCTTGCAGCAAGTTTCGCAACCGTGGTGGTCTTGCCAACGCCAGTAGGCCCTAGCAAAGCAACGACACCGCCGCGTTTTAAAATGTCTTGTTTAGAAATTGGAATTTGGTCCGCGACTAGACCTAATAAGGCTTTCCACGCTTTAGTCGGAGGCGTATCTTCTGGGATATAACATGCTAACTGATCGGCTAAATCGGAAGAAACACCCATACGCTCTAAGCGCTTGATCAACATAGCTCTAAGCGGCTCGCGTCGCTCTACTTCCTGCCACATCAAACCTGAAACTTGGTGTTCTAAAAGACGACGAATAGACATCATCTCTTCTTTCATATCTTCCAAGTTCTCATTTGAAACGGAAGTCTCATTCGGCTTACCGCGCTCGTATCGACTAGGATCAAGGCGCGCCTCTGGACGTTCCACTCGGCGATCTTCTGCGATTAAGCGAGCCAATGGTGAATCTTCTTTCACCTGAACACGATCGCCACCCGAGCGTGCGCTAGATTGACGTTGCAACAGTGCCGATAAGGAATCTGCACCTTGCTCATCTGTTTGCTCTTCTTCTGGACGACCAGAGCTGTACTGTTTCAGCATGTTCGCAAAACGCTGAGTCATAGAGCGCCCTGAATCTGCTTGAGTTTGCAAAGTCACTCGATCATCTTCAAGCTGTCGCTTTGACGGTGTTGGCAAAGAAGCAGGAGCTTGACGTGGAGTATGTCTTGGGCTGGAACCATAGTTGTTATTTGTTGGACGACTGGAAGCACCATCGTTATCCACAGCAGCAACAATCTCTACACCGCCTGCGACTTTTTTATTCGACATGATCACCGCATCGTCACCTAACTCCCCTTTAACTTGGAGTAGTGCCGTACGCATATCTTTGGCAAAAAATCGTTTAATCTTCAATTTGGGTACCGTTTATTCCCGCATTAGAGCTAGTTACCAACCGCTTGGACAATGCGAATTTGTTTCTCATCTGGTATTTCTTGGTAGGAGAGTACTCTCAATGAAGGAATCGTGTTCTTCACGAATTTCGCTAACGTTGATCGCAACACACCCGAGGTCAATAATACAGCTGGTTCACCTTTAAGCTCTTGCTCTTGAGTTGCTTGGCTTAATGATGATTGTAGTCGCTCAGCCAAACCAGGCTCTATTCCCGCAGATTCACCACCAGAAGCCTGCATTGTCTGATGCAATATTTGTTCCAACTCAGGAATGAGAGTTATCACTGGCAACTCAGGCTCTATACCATTGATTTCCTGAACAATTAGTCGTTTAAGGGCAATGCGAACCGCTGCAGTCAAGATGTCAGGTTCTTGACTCTTACTTGAGTACTCGGACAAGGTTTGTACAATCGTACGAATATCTCGGATAGGTACCGCTTCATTAAGCAAGTTCTGCAACACTTTCACGACCACACCCAATTGCAATTGATCAGGTACGAAGCCTTCAATCAGTTTCGGAGTACTGCGACCAAGAACTTCAAGTAGATTTTGTACTTCTTCGTGACCAATTAGCTGAGAAGCATTGTTGGTTAGCAACTGGCTTAGATGCGTTGCGAGTACGGTAGATGAGTCCACCACAGTGTAACCCAATGCCTGCGCATGCTCGCGTTGCTCTTCACGGATCCAAACCGCCTCTAGTCCAAATGCTGGATCGATAGTCGGTTCACCATCAATCATGCCATAGACTTGACCTGGGTTGATGGCGAGCTCCATATCTGGACGAATCTCTGCTTCACCAACCGCAACACCCATTAACGTAATTCGGTAGCTATTTGGGGTAAGTTCTAAGTTGTCACGAATATGGACTGCTGGGATCAAGAAACCAAAGTCTTGCGAAAGCTTTTTACGTACGCCTTTCACACGCTCTAGCAGCTCTCCGCCTTGATCTTTATCCACCAGCGGGATTAAGCGATAACCGACTTCAAGACCCACGATATCGACAGGCTGTACATCGTCCCAAGAAAGCTCTTTAGGTGTAGGGGCATCGGCTTCTGTGGTTGCTGGTAGATTCGGTTTTTCCGCTTCTTTCTTCTGCTTGCGTTGAATCCAGTAAGCACCGCCACCCGCAATCGCCGCCAGTAACAGGAATGCAAAATGTGGCATTCCAGGTACGATACCCATCACGCCTAAGATCGCAGCTGTGATCATTAGGGCTTTCGGGTTATCGAACATTTGGAATCTGAGCTGTTGGCCCATATCTTCGTCAGTGTTCTGACGAGTTACCATGATTGCAGCGCCAATCGAAAGTAGTAGTGACGGAATCTGAGCAACCAGACCATCACCAATGGTTAACAGCGTATAAATCTGTAACGCTTCGGTAAAGCCAAGATCATACTGAGCCATACCAATAGAAAGACCACCGATGATGTTGATAAATAGAATCAAGATACCAGCAATCGCGTCACCTTTTACAAACTTAGACGCACCATCCATCGAACCGTAAAAGTCTGCTTCTTTGGTCACTTCCTGTCGGCGTGTACGAGCTTGGTCTTGATCAATCAAACCGGCATTCAAATCCGCATCGATCGCCATCTGCTTACCTGGTAACGCATCCAACGTGAATCGCGCGCTTACTTCCGAAATTCGCCCTGCACCCTTGGTAACAACCATGAAGTTAATGATCATCAAAATCAGGAAGACCACTAGACCTACCGCGTAGTTACCGCCAATTACCACGTTACCAAATGCTTCAATTACGTTACCCGCAGCGCCTGGACCTTCATGGCCATAAAGCAATACAACACGCGTCGAAGCGACGTTTAATGCAAGGCGCAGCAACGTAGCGATCAAGAGCACAGTTGGAAAGGCAGCAAAATCGAGAGGTCTGCGTGTATAAACCGTCACCAACAATACGACCATTGAAAGCGCAATGTTAAACGTGAAGAAAAGGTCGAGTAAAAATGCCGGAATCGGCAGTACCACCATCGCCAAGGTAGCCAGAACCATGACTGGTGCGCCAATCGCAGGCATCGCTCTCTGAGGGAGCGGTGGTAGCTTATTTGCAAAAGGTAAAGAAAACTTCATAGATAGGCGTTTACTATTGTCTATGGAAAGAGAAACTTAGCTGAACATGCAAGTTCCAGTCCACCTATCATGTCAAATAAATGACTGATATTAGTGCTGATTACATCATTCATCAGACTATTCATGTCATTTCATTGGAAGTTTGCGCAATTTTAATTCAATGCGCACAAATCAAATAGAAAAGGACAGCTTGCACGTAAAAAAAACATACAAGCTACGTCATAAATCCAGCGGTAAAGTTACTGTGGTTGAATGTTAAACGCGACTTGGCCATTTCGACTTTCTGGCGAATAGTCGATACAAATAAGGCCTGATGTCGGAAACATAGGCGGAGCCATATCCGTAACAAACTCAGCGGTTAAATAGCCTACTAAAGGAAGATGAGAGACAAGCAGCACAGAATCTAGCTTTTCTACATCAATCAGCGCGTTAATGTATTCATATACATCTTCTGAGTCTCCGTAAGGAGTGATGTCATCACTGGTTAGCACTTGCTTCGCGTCAAAATGTTTAGAGATCTCAAACCACGTTTGTTGCGCTCGCAAATAAGGGCTGACAATCACTTTATCAAACTGTTGAAATCCTTGCTCGACACAGGATTTGGCAACAGAAACCGACGCGCTACGCCCTCTTTGCGTTAACGCTCGCTCTGCATCACTTGGTGCATAGTGCTCTGCTTCTCCGTGACGCATAATAAAAATCTTCATGGCTAAATCCTACACTGTTCTTCTGAAATGGCTTCTTGGTGATCATTACTAATCGTTGTTATTTGAACACCGCAATCTGGACTATGCTCAGTTATTGCGCTCAAATTGATCACTCTCTCCGACAATTATATCAAGTAGCTTGATAAAGACTCTGACTTCCTTAACACTCTTTGGCTCCGAACGAATAACATCAATAAAACAATTTTGCTCAGATTTCTCAAACAGATAGTTTGCAGAGATCTATATCCGAGTCATAATTATTAAGTTAAATTGATCTCAAATTACCCAGTTCCAGCTCAACCGTCTTAATTCATTGGAGAGAGTCACGTGCATATTAGCCCTAATGACACCAATCAATATCGTTATCTTACCCTCAGTAATGGTATTAGGGTGTTACTCACTCACGATGAGAGCGCCCAAAAATCTGCGGCGGCATTGGCTGTAAATGTTGGCCACTTCGATGATCCTAATGACCGAGAAGGGTTGGCGCACTACCTAGAACACATGCTGTTTTTGGGGACGGAAAAGTACCCTAAAGTTGGAGAATTTCAAAGCTATATTAGTCAACATGGTGGCAGCAACAACGCTTGGACGGGTACAGAACACACATGTTTCTTTTTTGATATAGCACCGAATGCCTTTCAAAGTGCATTAGATCGCTTTAGTCAGTTTTTTACTGCCCCTCTTTTTAACACCGAGGCTCTAGAAAAAGAGCGTCAGGCAGTTGAGTCAGAGTACAAGCTCAAACTGAACGATGATTCACGCCGTTTATACCAAGTGCAAAAAGAACTCGTTAATCCCGAGCACCCATTCAGTAAATTTTCTGTTGGTAATTTAGAAACACTGGCAGACCGAGATGGTCAATCAATTCGAGATGAGATCATCGATTTTCACTACCAAGAATACTCCGCTGATTTAATGACACTTTCGGTGACAGGACCGCAGAGCTTAGAAGAACTGCAAACTTGGTGTGAAGAGAAATTCTCAGCTGTCCCAAATCACAATCGTTTTGGTAAATCAATAAGCGTCCCGTACAGTGCGAAAACATCAACCGGAATTCAAGTTAACGTAGAACCCGTCAAAGAGTTTCGTAAATTAATCATGACCTTTCCAATGCCAGGAATGGATCAATACTATCAATCAAAGCCCCTCTCTTACTTTGCCCATCTACTCGGGGATGAAGGCGCCGGTAGCCTAATGCTGGCCTTAAAAGAGAAAGGTTGGATCACATCACTTTCTGCTGGTGGCGGAACCAGTGGCAGCAACTATCGTGAATTTGCGGTGAGTTGCTCTTTAACCCCGCTAGGGCTTGAGCATACTGATCAGATAATCCAAGCCGTATTTAGCTACATTGAACTAATTAAATCTCAAGGTATGGATGAGTGGCGATATTTAGAGAAAAAAGCAGTACTCGAATCCGCATTTCGTTTTCAAGAACCAACTCGACCACTCGATCTCGTTAGTCACTTAGTTATCAACATGCAGCACTATCAAGCTGAAGATATCGCATATGGTGACTACATGATGCTTGGATATGATGAAACCTTGCTGCGCTCACTCGCTGAATACTTCACCATTGATAATCTGCGTGTCACTCTGATCGCCAAAGAACTTGAATATGACAAGACAGCGAAGTGGTATTTTACGCCATACTCAGTACAGCCTTTCACGCCTGAACAGCGGAATTACTATTTAGATCCGACCGAGTTAGAATTTACTCTGCCGGATAAAAACCCATTCATCTGCTACGAACTTGATCCTCAAGCCGTTACAGAACCCCAAACGACACCGCAAGTACTCGAAGAGCTACCAGGCTTCAAGCTTTGGCATTTACAAGATGATGAATTCCGAGTACCTAAAGGTGTGCTTTATATCGCGATAGATAGTCCTCAGGCCGTTTCGACCTCTCGAAATATCGTGAAAACTCGCCTCTGTGTTGAGATGTTCTTAGACAGTTTAGCCGAAGAGACGTATCAAGCAGAAATCGCAGGAATGGGTTACAACATGTACGCTCATCAAGGCGGTGTGACATTAACTGTTTCTGGATTTAGCAAAAAACAACCGGAATTGATGAAATTGATTTTGGAGCGATTTGCTAAGCGGGACTTTAGCCAACATCGCTTTGACACCATCAAAAACCAGATGTTACGCAACTGGCGAAATTCGGCTCAAGATCGCCCAATTTCTCAACTCTTCAATGCGTTGACTGGTATTTTACAACCTAACAACCCTCCATACTCAGCACTAATTGAAGCACTAGAATCGATAGAAGTTGATGAGCTTTCTAGTTTTGTTCAAGCCATCTTAGCGGAACTCCACGTAGAAATGTTTGTATATGGAGATTGGAACAAAGAAGACGCGATAAGCTTAGGCAATACTCTCAAAGATGCCCTTCGTGTACAGAATCAACAATATGAAGAGTCACTCCGCCCACTCGTTATGTTAGGCGAAAACGGTTCATTCCAACGTGAAGTCTTTTGCGATCAAGAAGATTCTGCCGTTGTCCTTTACTATCAATGCGACGATACAAGCCCAAGAAGCATTGCACTTTACTCACTAGCAAATCACTTGATGTCGGCGACCTTCTTCCATGAAATACGCACCAAGCAGCAATTGGGTTATATGGTAGGTACAGGCAACCTGCCGCTGAATAAACACCCAGGAATCGTACTCTATGTACAATCGCCAAATGCTGCCCCAGTGGATCTGATCAGCTCAATTGATGAATTCCTCAATGCTTTCTACATGGTCTTGCTTGAACTTAATGAGTATCAATGGCACAGCAGTAAACGAGGTCTATGGAATCAGATTGCAACCCCGGATACAACACTGCGCTCTCGGGCACAACGTTTGTGGGTGGCGATTGGTAATAAGGATGAGAGCTTCAACCAAAAAGAAGTGGTATTGGAAGAGCTGAAAAAGTTAACTCGTACCGATATGATTCGTTTCGTTGTCAACGAGTTAAAACCGAGAACCGCCAACCGACTCATCATGCACACGCAAGGCAATGCACACCATGAGTCGGAGCCATTAGATTTAGGGCTTGAGATTGGCTCTATTGAAGAGTTCCAGCTAAGACCAAAAGACGTTGAGCTAGGCTGACTGCTCTGATTCGACTATCTTTTTAAGCGAATGAGGGTGTAGCTTAACGCACACCCCATTGTGTTTAAACGCAACCGTTGGGTTATTCAAACGTTCGCCCTCACCTTTGGGACTGGATAGCTTGATCTTCACCCCTAACTCTTCAAGTCGTTCATATTGGGAAGCGAATTCAGGAAACTGCTGCTTGATATCTTCTAGATAAGCCTCTGCACTCTCAGCTTGCGAAGGGACGACAAACTCCACATGCTCCCAACTCTGTTCAGGATAGATTTTACCCGCAGCCGGATATGGCAACTCTAAGCATTCTATTAACCAATCATTTGCGTCAAGTGGTTGATTAAATTCGATAACAATAATCGGACGACCATTGATCATCGCATTTGAAATCTCTTTACCTGATTTTAGCCACTCTTGATGGGCTAATTGTGCCAATTCTGCTTGATTAATGCGCAACGCAATATGATCAGCCTGAAAATCAGACAAATTAATATGCAGAATTTGACCTAACTCTTGGATTTTATGCATAAAATCGGTCAATTTCCTTTGCATCTGAGCAGGCATTAATTCAGCATCAATCAGTCTCTGAGACATTTCCTTCCACCTAAAACATTAAATTTTCTCCAATAGTAACAAGATCATCAGGAAAAGTAGAAAATTTCCCAGTTCACTCCCTATAAGCGCGCCAATAAAGTTGCTATTATGTGCTCCAAATTATGAACTAGATCGAGATATGCATTCATTTCACCTTAGTGAATATTATTCAGGTTAAGCCCGCTGCTGCCTGATATAAGTAATGCATACCTAACCAATTCCCTAGAATTGAAGGAAGCGCGTGTGAATATCCAAGCACTTATTAATGACAAAGTTTCTCAGGCTCTTGAAGCCGCTGGCGCACCTGCAGGCAGCCCTGCAGCAGTTCGCCAATCTGCAAAACCACAGTTTGGTGATTACCAAGCGAATGGCGTAATGGGCGTAGCGAAAAAACTAGGCACTAACCCACGCGAATTTGCACAGAAAGTATTGGATGTTCTGGACCTTGACGGTATCGCAAGCAAAACTGAAATTGCTGGCCCTGGCTTCATCAACATCTTCCTAAGTGAAGAGTTCCTAGCAAAACAAGCAGAAGCAGCATTGGCTGATTCGCGCCTAGGTGTTGCCGCTGAAGAACAGCAGACCATCGTTGCAGACTACTCTGCGCCAAACGTTGCTAAAGAAATGCACGTAGGTCACCTGCGCTCGACCATCATTGGTGACGCAGTTGTTCGTACGCTTGAGTTCCTTGGTCACAAAGTGATTCGCGCAAACCACATCGGTGACTGGGGTACTCAGTTCGGTATGCTTATCGCTAACCTTGAGCGAGTACAAAAAGAATCTGGCGAAGTTTCTATGGAACTGTCAGATCTTGAAGCTTTCTACCGTGAATCGAAAAAGCTATACGATGAAGACGAAGAATTCGCAGCGAAGGCTCGTAACTACGTAGTTAAACTGCAAGGTGGCGATGAGTACTGCGCAGAAATGTGGAAGAAACTCGTTGACGTTACTATGGTTCAAAACCAACGTAACTACGATCGTCTAAACGTTTCACTAACTCGTGATGACGTAATGGGCGAAAGTATGTACAACGACATGCTACCTGGCATCGTTGCAGATCTAAAAGAACAAGGTCTTGCTCAAGAAGATGACGGCGCGCAAGTTGTCTTCCTTGAAGAGTACAAAAACAAAGACGGTGAAGCGATGGGTGTTATCATCCAGAAACGCGACGGCGGCTTCCTGTACACAACAACGGATATCGCATGTGCGAAATACCGTTACGAGACATTAGGCGCAAACCGCGTACTTTACTTCATCGACTCTCGTCAGCACCAACACCTAATGCAAGCTTGGACAATCGTCCGAAAAGCAGGCTACGTACCAGAAGAAGTATCTCTAGAGCACCACGCATTCGGCATGATGCTAGGTAAAGATGGCCGTCCATTTAAGACTCGCGCAGGCGGTACTGTTCGTCTAGCGGATCTTCTAGACGAAGCGGAAGAGCGCGCAATCAAACTGATCGAATCTAAGAACCCAGGTCTTGATGCTGAAGAGAAGACAAACATTGCGAACACAGTAGCAATGGCGGCGGTTAAGTACGCTGACCTTTCTAAGCACCGTACAACTGACTACGTGTTCGATTGGGACAACATGCT
>Ga0209272_10000491_pt1 | contig 32274 bp, 25 predicted proteins | sample tdDd002_FD_187125 | JGI IMG/M metagenome (GOLD analysis project Ga0209272, IMG submission 187125) | Marine sediment microbial communities from the Atlantic coast under amendment with organic carbon and nitrate - tdDd00.2 (SPAdes)... | ecosystem: Environmental > Aquatic > Marine > Coastal >... | reverse complement strand
TTACAAAATCAGACTACAACTGGTTCTTTCAAATACGAATTAACAAGACCATATAATTTCTCAACATTTATGGGTTTTGAAATATATGACACACTATTGGCGACAGTATCAAAGCTTTGAGTAATTTACACGATTTTTTGAATCGACATGCTTGGATGAAGGTAATATGCGAATTTAGGTTTTCACACTAGATTTCACTATAAGAACCACCTTTTAGTTGGACATTAGATTACAAGATACCAAACATGTAATATCTTAAACTACTCCATTATCAAGGCTAATAAACGAGTCGAAAATAGTAGAAAGAAAAGACAGAAAATAAGACAAAAGTCATTGGCATACCTAATAAATCCTCGGCACAATTCTATAAGACACGAAAATATAAACAAACAGTACATTATATGTTTATCTATTGTATTACCTCCTTAATCCTAATAACCTATAAATTTAATATTGAAGAATGTTTCACTCTGCGAAAGACTGTGGTTTAACGTTAAACCCATTACCACTAATAAATTAACTCAATCTCTTTTTCGAAGACCATTTTACTATTAAATCCAGAAAATCATCTTTAAGAAATACAGCATTGAAAATTTATTAAAACTTATAACGAATACCTGAATTTATACCAATTGAATAGGGTTTGTAATTAAAACTGGCGTCTTTATTAATAGAGTTTAAATAGTATTTTAAAGAAGGTTCCATGGAAAGACTAAATTTAGAACTCAACTGATATTCTAGACCTAAACTGAAGCTGGTACTAAAATTTGTAGTACGAATACCGGTTGTTTCTCCTAATGTTTCTTTACTACTTTTATCATAGACTCTATTACCTATCATTAAATTAGTACTGAAACCTCCACTAAGGTGTAAACCGAACTTCTTGTCAACTAAATTATATTTTAGAATAAATGGAATTTCTAAGGCTTCAAAACTTTGTATAACATCCGAAGATGATGATAATGCATTTGCTCTTGATGCCATCATTTCACTCCCTTGGATGTTACGCTCCCTCATCTTAATTTTCCCTGCCGAAGTTTTAACGTCTGGTGAGGATCCAACTCTAGTAACAACATCACTACTGAATGTCGCAGATTCAAACTGCATATTTCCATTCCCTAATTCTTGACCAAATTTATTATATATAACGCCAGTTTGTATAGACAATTTCTTGTTTGTTTGCCAATTTACTTTCACCCCTCCACCGACGCTAATTAAACCACTTTCAGAATTGTCCCCAGATTTATCTCCCGAATAAGAAGAGTAAGCAGATGAAACTTGACCTAGTATTGACCATTCTTTCTTTTTTCTATCTTCCTTGTTGAATTGTTCGATCATTTTCAGATTTCGAGCAATAATCAACGAATCTTTATAAAGAACTGAGTTGGTTGCATCTTTAGTATCAGTCACCTTCTGAGAAATCTGCATTGGTAATTGTGAATTTGAAATTATATTTGCTTTTGCCTTTGGCAACACCATTTGCATGACAATTTTCCTTTGATTTCTCTTGTTTTCTGAATTTACACTACCAACTGGTATCTGATTTCTTTGTTTAGTTCTTACATCTTTTTCGGTTTGAATCACAACATTTGCAAGTTGCTCCTTTACAATCGCATCGTTTATAGCAGGCAATTTTTCAGTATTTAAAACTGAATCTACATTTGAAAACTGTTCAACATCCTCAAAACGGACATCTTGCTGAAACAAATAACCGTCTGAAAAAGTAAATAATAAGGCAATAGATGCTACAGCAGCTAGTGTTATATACATAACTGCCAAACGTTTTTTCCGTCTCCCTGTCTTGATATCCGCCTGAATATCTGCCCAAAGATCAGGTCTTGGTTTAACCGATAGATCCTTCAACCCTTCGGAGAATAACTTATCTATATGTCCCTTATCATTTAGCATATTCTCATATTACTTTTCTGGTCCTGATCGTCCCAATAAGCTACTAATTTCTCTTTTAAAATATTTCTTGCTCTCGCTAAATTAGATTTAGAAGTTCCGACAGAGATTTGCATAACTTCCGCAATTTCATTGTGAGGGTAACCATCTAAGACATACAGACTGAAAACCATTCGATATCGATCAGGTAAATCCTGGACCATTTCCAGCAACAACTCCAAAGGTGCGTCCTTCACATCAATATCTTCTTCATCTTCTACATCATCAAATTCCTCAACAGGTTGAAGCTGAGTCTTACTTCTGAATCGCTCGAGAGCTGTATTCACAATCACTCGACGCAACCAGCCCTCAAATGAACCCTCAAATCGAAATGATTTTAAACTATGAAAAATTTTAATAAAACCGTCGTGAAGAATATCTTCAGCTTCATCGTAGGATTTGGCGTACCTCAAACACACACCCATCATTTTAGGTGCATACTCAACGTATAGGCATTCCTGTGATTTAGATTTGCCCTTTATTGAATCTTTAATTATTCGTTCAAGTTTCTTATCCTTCAAGTTCTAGCTTGTGTTTAGGTAACTGATTTCAACTATAAGTTGCCCATATTCGCATTTGGTTGCGTCAAAATTAATTCTTTTTCCACATTACTTGCAGAAAAAAGCAAAACAACCTCTCCAACTCCCTCATCATCTACAATTTACACACCAATAAAATTCAGCGTTTTTTCTTAGAATAATGATTAAAAAAAAATATTTTTCAAACCAACGCAACCCTTTAGCAAAACTGCATCTCACTAATGAACAGAACACAAAAATCTATTACAAGAACCTGAAAACATGACTACATAAGACATAATTCGGTCCTCTTAGAATCAAATTAAGAACAAAAATAACCAAAGCAAATTATAATAACCTAATTTAAAAAAATAGAACGCATGAAAAGTAAAATAATCTTAGCATTAGCAATCTCGCTAGGTTCACTGTCAGCCTGCGAATCAGACTCAATTGATATTGAATTTAATGGCGTCGGTGATATTTATGTACGTTGCCAAAAAATCGAAAACGAAACGAAATATGCTCCCGTCGTATATGCCTACAGCAACATGAGAATGTCCGAAGCTAAAATATACCATTCTGATGAAGAAAGTAATGCACTCCTGCTTGAAAAAGTAAACGAAAACGCAACCACATTCAACTTTCTACCGAAATCTGAAGATTTCACCACAGCCGACAATATCGTAAATGGTATTTATAATTTTAGGCTTACATCAACCGATGGTGAAATTCTCGAATTAAGTGATAAACTGCTAGAAGAAAGAATTGATCCTTTAGAAATAAGCAGTTTTGGATATAATCAAGACGAAAATAAAATTGACGCTGAATGGGGTACTGTAGAAAATAGAGATGCTTATCATGTAAAAATTGCAACCAAAATCGATGGACAGATCGTTTACAGTTCTGGGCGTCTTAATGACAATTCGATAACTATTACTCCAGAATCTCAAGGGTGGAATAGAAACTATACGATGAAAAGTGGCACAACATACACCCTTTCTGTAAGCGCCTATAAATTTGAGGATTCTAAAACTCAAAACGGTTATCATATTAATCAGGAAAGCGTTGATTATAGAACGCTTGAATGGTAGATGAAAAAATCACCCTAAATCAGGAACTCAATTTAATTACCGACTAACTAATTAATTTTGAGGATGAGCATCAAGAGTTCAAGCTGAACTTCTTGATGCTCTGTTTTTTTATCACAACAAACTACAAACAAAAAAAGGGAGCCAATAGCTCCCTTTTTAAATATCGTATTATTAACGAATTAATCTCTTCTTCTACGATCGAAAGATCTTCCTCCGCCTTCTGGCTTTCTTCTTCTATCTCTAGAATCATCTCCACCTCTTGAACGAGATCTGTCTCCAGAACCACCACGTGATCTACCACCACCTGAATAGCCACGAGATCTGTCGCCACCACCAGAGTAACCACGAGATCTTCCGCCACTTCTTGGTCTTTCCGATGAATCTGGTCGATCTCCAGAAATCTCTATACGAACTGCTCTTCCACCAACTTCGGCGCCAGCAAATCCTTTAATGATTTCTTCTGTAAAGGTTTTATCTACATCAAAAAATGAGAACACCCCTTTAAGATCAACTCTTCCTACGTTTTTACCACGCACACCACACTGCTTGTGAATTAAATTCAGTAGAGTTGGCACATCAATACCATCTTTACGACCAATATTGATGAATAAACGATCTTCAGTACTTTCCGCACCGTCATTCTGACGAACACGCTTCTGAGTAGAGGATCTCATATTTAAGTCTTGAGCATTCTTATAGTAATCCCAGAATCTATTAAATTCTAAAGAAACCATACGTTTTACTAACTCATCACGATCAAGATCTTTTAACTCTTCGTGAATAGCTGGTAAAAACTGCTCTATTGCCTCTTCTTCAACATTTACATCGATTACTCGATTCATAAAACTAAGAACCTGACGCTGACAAACTTCTTCACCGTTCGGAATCTTAACTTGTTCGAAATCCATTTTTAATCTACGTGATAAATCTCTTACTCTTCTTTCGTCACGAGGTGTAACTAAAGCAATTGAGATCCCTTTCTTACCTGCACGAGCCGTACGACCAGAACGGTGCGTATAAAATTCTAACTCATCTGGTAAATTGTAGTGAAGTACGTGCGATAAATCATCAACATCGATACCACGAGCCGCAACATCAGTTGCTACAAGTAACTGTAATGATTTGCTTTTGAAACTACGCATTACTCTGTCACGCTGAACCTGAGATAAATCTCCATGTAAAGCATCTGCATTGTAACCATCTTTCATTAGCAATTCTGCAACCTCTTGGGTCTCCTTACGAGTACGACAGAAAATGATACCATAGATATCAGGATAGAAGTCAACAACACGCTTCAACACATTATAACGATCTCTATTGTTCATCAAGTAATACTGATGTTCAATATTCTTATTCGTTGTGTTTGCTGTTCCAACAGTAACCTCTACCGGATCAGTCATGTAATTTTTAGAGATACGACGAACTTCATTAGGCATAGTTGCTGAAAACAACCATGTTAATTTATCATCAGAAGTAGAAGAAAGAATCGAATCAATATCTTCCTTAAATCCCATATTCAACATCTCATCAGCCTCATCAAGAATCACATATTCAACTTTTGACAAGTTGATGGCTTTACGACGAATCAAATCTAACAAACGACCAGGAGTTGCAACAACAACGTGTGCTCCTCTTCTAATCTTTCTAATCTGATCGTCGATACTTGCTCCACCGTAAACATTTACAACATTTAAGTTCAAAATGTTTTTCGAGAATATTTTAAGGTCATCAGCAATCTGAATACCTAATTCACGTGTTGGAGAGAGAATAAGAGCCTGTGGGATCTTCTCATCTGGCTCAATCAATTGTAACAATGGCAGGCCGAATGCTGCCGTTTTACCCGTTCCCGTCTGCGCTAAACCAACAAAATCGCTTCTGCCTTCTAAAAGAACTGGAATTGCTTTTTCCTGAATAGCTGTTGGAGTTGTGAAGCCTAATTCTGTAATGGCTTCTAAAATTGGTCTAGATAGACCTAAGTTATCAAATGAACTCATTCGAATAATTTAATTGTGACATGGCATGAATCCCCCTGTCACACTAAAATTTTCAATTCGAAACGAATGAAACCCCCTGACAAAAGAACGTCTACCAAATAATTTATGAAGCCGCAAAGGTAACTATTAATAACTTAAATCATCATTTTTTTGATTTTTACTTTATTAAAGGTCTGCGACACGCACTAAAGTACTCTTTTTTAACGGAATATCTAAATCTAAATCACCCGCTAATATTGTTTAAAAATAAAAGCAAACGTTTGTAATAGAATAATAGACATTATATTTCTTCAGAAACTTTATTTCACTAGCATGAAAACCACTTCTGATTTAATTGTTGAAGGTAATATAATATGTCTTAACTCAAGACTTTTTAACCATGGTTCAATTTCCTTTTCCTTCAGGCTGTATAATACTTCTCTGAACTCATCAATTTGATCATCGTTGTAGTCGTTCTCCTCAAAGTTTCTATAAACATCCAACTCTTCATCTTCATAATAAATGATTTCTTCGGACATCTTATTCAGCAAATCTGTTTCACACACTTCATGAGCCCCACAACAATCTTCGAGTGGCTCGCTAGCCGTCTCCTCTTCTCCATTTTTCTTAGGAGAAATCAACTTACTAAGATAAGTTATTAGTAAGGTTAAAGCGGCACCAGCCAATAGAACTAACAATAATACTTTCATCCTGCAAAACTAGAAATTAGATATTAATAAATCAAGATATACAGATGAGTTATTTTTATTTCCGGGGTATTTAGTAAAAATCGAAACTGATAACAGAAATAATCTATCGTTGAGATTATCTGCAAATTGAATTCATTTTTTTCAAAAAAAATATTTTACGCCACTTGCTATTTCCACTTTTATTCTCATCTTTGATAGGAACAAAAAAGAGAAAATGAACTTTACATTAACCACAACGATGATTATTACAATGGGCTCGATTATTACGATGCCTAGATCCTCGTATGGAATAACGTGAAGCTTATAGATAAAAACATTTTATAAAAAGCCTGCAGTTATTCTGTAGGCTTTTTTTTTGCCCTATCAATCCACTCAATAAATAATCATATGAGAATCCTAAAATTTGGAGGTAGTTCAGTAGCCCAAGCTGAAAGCCTCAAGAAAGTAAAGCAAATAGTTTGTCGCATAAATAAAAACGAGCCTGCAATTATTGTCGTTTCAGCTCTTGGCGGTGTTACAGATCAACTTGCAATCTGTTTAAATCAAGCCTCATCTCAAGATCAATTATATAAACAAACCATTGAAAGTTTATATAACAGACATTCAGACTTGTCGCAAGAACTCGCGTTAAATGGAACTATTCAAAACTGGTTAAAAAATAAATTTGAAGAATTATCAAACCTCTTAGAAGGTGTTTTTATCCTTCAGGATGTTCCTAAAAAAACGAAGTGTCGTGTTCTCGGTCTAGGTGAAGAACTATCATCTCAGTTAATAACTTCCTATTTTCAACAATCAGAACTAGGCGCTAAGCACTTCGATTCTAGAGAATACATTAAAACTCATGAGAACAAAGGTGTTCTCATTAATAGAGACGAAAGCAACAAAAGAATAAAAGCTGTTAAAGATGAAATTAGACTTGCCATATTCCCTGGTTTTATTGCTTCAAACGAAAAAGGTGAGCCAACTTTATTGGGACGTGGTGGGTCTGATTATACAGCTTCGTTATTAGCCGCAGCATTAGATGCCAAGCAATTAGAAATATGGACAGATGTAAGTGGCATGTACACTGCTGATCCACGATTGGTTTCGCAAGCAATTCCTATTGAGCAGATGTCGTTTCAAGAAGCGATGGAGCTTTCTCACTTTGGTGCCAAGGTTATGTACCCACCTTCATTAACTCCAGTTTTACAAAAGAAGATTGATATTCTTATCAAAAACACTTTTGAACCTGAAGCTAAGGGAACTTTAATTAGTTCTGAACCCAAAGCCGAAAGAACAACTGTGAGAGGTCTTTCTTCGATAAATGATATTAATTTAATCACTCTTTCGGGTAGTGGTATGGTTGGTATTAGTGGGTTTGCTGCTCGTCTATTTTCTAGTCTTGCCAACCAAAAAATTAATGTGAGCCTTATCACTCAATCATCTTCGGAACACAGTATGAGCGTTGCCGTTCACAAAGATGATTGCAATAGAGCCTGTGATATAATAGAAGAAGAGTTTACCGCTGAAATAGCGATACAGCATGTAAATAAACCAAAAGTAGAGCCAGATTTATCAATCATTGCAGTCGTTGGTGAAGATATGGGTTACACTCCAGGTATTGCGGGAAAACTCTTTGGCATTCTAGGGAAAAATGGTTTAAATATTCGCGCTACTGCTCAAGGTGGCAATGAGCTAAACATCACTTTCATGGTACGCACCACTGATGTTAAAAAAGCATTGAATGTGATCCATGAAAAGTTCTTCCTGTCAACTTACAAAAAGATTAATTTACATATTGCAGGTGTTGGAAATGTTGGTGGTAAACTTTTAGAGCACATTAAGAATCAGCATGAACATTTGATTGAAGAAAATGGAATTGATCTCATCATTAGAGCTGTTAGCAACAGTCGTAAAATGATTTTTGCAAAAGATGAAAAATTAATAAACGATTGGAAAAACAAACTTGACACGGAAGGTCAGGTGGCTGATATCAATCAATTTATTAAGAACATAGAAGATTCTAATTTAAGAAATTCAATTTTCGTTGATATTACAGCAAGTCAGGATGTCAGTGATGTTTACGAGCAGATTTTGAAGACAACAAGTTCGATTGTAGCTTGTAATAAAATTGCAGCCTCATCAGATTTTGAAAGCTATAAGCAACTAAAAGCTACAGCTAAGAAGAATAATGTTGATTTTAGATACGAAAGTAATGTTGGTGCAGGTTTACCAGTTATTAGTACAATCAACTACTTAACAAGCACTGGAGACCAAATTACGAGCATCGAAGCGGTTGTTTCAGGCAGTCTAAACTACATCATCAATAAATTTATTGAGGGATACAGTTTTGAAGAAGCCTTAAAATTTGCAATGGACGAAGGCTTTACCGAGCCCGATCCAAAGCTTGATTTGAATGGAGTTGATGTTCTTCGTAAGCTATTAATTCTTGCTCGTGAATCTGGATATAAACTCGAAGCTGAAGATGTAGAATTGATACCTATGGTTCCAGATTATTGTCTGAATTCAAAAACCACAGAAGAGTTAATTGAACGAATAATCGAGAAAAAACAATTCTTTGAAGATTGGCGAAAGCAAATGAAAGAGCAAAATATTCGATTCAGGTATGTGGCCAGTTTTAAAGATGGGAAAGCAAGTGTGGGAATGAAAGCTGTTGGTGCCGATCATCCCTTATACAATATCGATGGAAAAGACAGCGTTGTTTCATTAAGCACACTTTGGTATAAAGATCAGCCTATGATTATTAAAGGTGCTGGTGCAGGTGCTGAAGTAACCGCTTCGGGAATATTCGGCGATATCATAAGTATTTCTTCTAAATAAAACCTAAATATGAGGCCTATAAAAGTCTCTTTATAGATAATAAAATGAATAAAAGCATAAAAGTATTTGCACCAGGTAGTGTTTCAAATGTTGGATGTGGCTTTGACATCCTTGGATTTGCAATTGATGGAATTGGTGATGAAATGATTCTAAGTAAGAATGAATCAAACAAGATGAATATCAAGCCCATTGAAGGTTACGAAAATTTATCAACGGAACCATCAAAAAACGTTGCAGGAGTAGCAATTCAGGCTTTGCTTGATGATCTTGGCAGTAATCAAGGATTTGACATTGAGATTAAAAAAAATATCAAACCTGGTAGTGGAATTGGTTCTAGCTCGGCAAGTGCGGCTGGAGCTGTTGTTGCAGCGAATGAACTACTTGGCAAACCATATACTAGAGAAGAGTTGGTTAATTTTGCCATGCAGGGTGAAATCGCGGCCTCAGGCGATGCTCATGCAGATAATGCAGCGCCAACTGTACTAGGTGGCTTTTGCATTGTTCGAGCTTACGATCCACTTGATGTGATTCAAATTGAATCGCCAAAAGATTTATGGTGTGTTGTTATTCATCCTCAGATAGAAGTTAAAACGAAAGAAGCTAGGGAATTACTATCCACAAAGGTTGATTTAAAGAAAGCCATTCGTCAATGGGGAAATGTAGCGGGTTTAATATCTGGCCTACATCAATCAGACTACAAACTAATTGGCCGTTCATTAGAAGATCATATTGTAGAGAAACAACGTAAAGTTTTAATTCCAGAGTTTGACAAGTTAAAACAAGCCGTGTTGAAAGCAGGAGCTTTAGGTTGTAGCATTTCTGGATCTGGTCCATCGGTATTTGCTTTGTGCGAAGGCGAAGCTAAAGCAAAAGCTGTGAGTTCTGCTATGAATGAAGTGTTTTCTAAAACCACAATTCCATATTTCATTTATGCTTCTCAGGTAAGCAACAATGGCGTTAGAATATTAGAATAACAATTCAACTATTAATCGAAATAACCAATTATAAAAATGAAATTTTATAGTACAAACAATAAAGAGCTTTCTGTCAATTTTAAAGATGCTGTGATAAAAGGATTGGCTCCTGACGGTGGCTTATTTTATCCAGAAAGCCTGCCACAACTCGACAAATCATTTATAGATAAGCTTCCTAATTTGTCATTAGCTGAAATTGGTTTTGAAGTTTCTAAACTCTTTTTAGGTGATGATATTCCTTCAGACAAACTCCAAGAAATTTGTGAGGATGCTCTCAACTTCCCTACTCCACTTGTTTCTTTTGAACCAAACGTTTATTCTTTGGAGCTATTCCATGGACCCAGTTGTGCTTTTAAAGATGTAGGTGCAAGATTCATGTCACGCTGTCTCAATTATTTTGCGCAAGAAAGCGATGAGAAAATAAGCATTCTAGCGGCGACTTCAGGTGATACAGGAAGTGCTGTAGCTCATGGTTTTCTTGGTATTGAAAATATCGAGGTCGTGATTCTATATCCGTCAGGTAAAGTCAGTCAAATACAAGAGCAACAATTAACCACACTTGGCAACAACATTACTGCTCTGGAAATTGATGGCAGCTTTGACGATTGTCAGGCACTTGTGAAAAAAGCATTCCAAGACAAGGATTTGAACAAAGCCATGAAATTAAGCTCAGCCAACTCTATTAATATAGCACGCTTGATTCCTCAAAGCTTTTATTATTTCTATGCCTACGGACAACTTAAAAATCAGAACAAAGATCTGGTTATATCTGTTCCCAGTGGAAACTACGGCAACCTAACTGCAGGATTAATTGCAAAACAAATGGGACTACCCATTAAAAAATTCATAGCCTCTTCTAATATCAACAAGGTTGTTCCTGAATATTTAAACACAGGAAAATTTGAGACTAAAGCATCAATTCCAAGTATTTCCAATGCGATGGATGTTGGTTCTCCCAGTAATTTCGATAGAATGATGACTCTTTATCGAGAGAATCATCCTCGAATTTGTGAAGATTTAAAAGGCGCATCGTTTAACGATGAGCAAACCAAAGAAGCGATGCAGAAAGTCTTTGAAAATACAGGCTATATTCTCGATCCTCATGGTGCGGTTGCCTACCTAGGCTTGAAAGAAAAACTCGATACAGAAAATGAACTCGGTGTTTTTATTGAAACGGCCCATCCTGCCAAATTTATAGATATTGTTGAAGAAGTGATCGAAACCAAAGTTGAAATCCCAGATTACCTTAAATCCTGCCTAACAAAAGAAAAATCAAGTATTAAGATGTCAGCCAATTATCAAGATTTTAAAAATTATTTAATACGTTAAAAGCAAAAAAAAGCTCCCGAATCAGGGAGCTTTTTTGTTCTATATCAAAGGCTATTACTTAGAAATTGCCTTTTCGTATTCCTTTTTATAAAGGTTCATTTGATTGGTTAATCTTTCGATTTCTGCATCGTTTTGTTTCTTAACCTTACGCAACCATGTAATTTTTCCATTAACCACTTCCATCTCCTTTTTCACCTTTGCAAGCTGATTATCTCTTTGAGCAATCTTCTCTTTAAGCTTCAATTTCTCTCCAGCAACCTTTTGGCTTTCCCACTCTTTATCTTTCAAGTTGGCATCCAAATCTTTAGTTAAACGAGATGTTTCAGATTTCAAGTCCATAACTTGCACCTTTAATTTTGAAATCAAGGCTTCATTTTCGGCATTACGCTCCTGAGCAAACTTATAATTACCCAAGGTTTCATGTAATTTTTGCTTCAAACTTGTGGTATCAGAAGCCATAGAAAATAATTCCGTACTCAATTGATCAATTTCAACATTCTTTTGAGCATTACTCTCGGCCATGCTATTTTTCATGTCATTATACTCAGCTAATGTCTGCTTCAATCTTGAGTCTAAAGCTGAATTATCTTTATCTAACTTTCTTACTTTCGCATCACTTTTGCGTTTAGCGTAATCTAACTCTTCGTATTTACGTTTCGAAACCACACAGGAAGCAAGCACTAGTGGTACAATTGATAAAATCAGTAATTTCTTATTCATAACAGTTGTCTATTTTCTGATCGTAGGATTGCTTATATTTGAATTGTGCAATTTACAATTTATATGTGTACAATCACAAGTTAAATAAACTTAATAAAGATAAGTACAGATGTTTCTTTCGGAAAATTACACTTGCATAATTTATAAAATAACTAATTTAGCTTTTCGAATAGTTTGGCAGAATACTTGTAAGAACTTATCCTGTTATTATTCAAATTTAATAGAGTTGACTCATCCTTCGATTTAAACGATATGATAAAAAAAATAATTTTAGCCCTATTTATCCTAACACATGTGTTTGGAACCATTCATGCACAAGAAGAGGAAGAAACCAAAACCTTACGAATCATTGGTCAGCTGATCAATGCAACGAACCAGCAAGCGATTCCTTTTGCAAATATTGGCGTAAAAGACACTTATATTGGAGCAGCAACAAATTTCGACGGCTATTTTGAATTAAAAGTACCAGAAGAACATATTGATAATAGTATTCAAATATCTGCCGTTGGCTTTACGACCTACAATTCAAGTCTCAGAAACTGTTTGGAAATTGACACCCTTCGTATTGAACTGCAACCAGTAAATTATAAAATTGCCGAGGTTGAAGTCACTGCACAATCATTAGTATTAATCAAGATGTTGAAAAATGCCATAGATCGAATTCCGGATAACTATCTGCAAACTCCATTCAACTACGATATTTATTATCGTGGTGAAAAATCAGAAAATCAGGAACTGATACGCGAACGAGAAGCCGCTATTCGTATCTACGACAACAAGGGGTATGTACGTGAAAACGCCTACCAGGTATTTAAGGATCGATCGTACCGTTTTCTGCAGGTTAGAAAAAACTTTGAAACGAATTCTTTAGCTGATGGATCAACTTATTTAGATGAATTATTGGAAATGGATATCGTTAGAAGTCGCGGAAATATCCTTAACAAAAATCATTTAAATTTCTACGATTTAAGCTTAGAACGTGTAACCGAATATGAAAATGATTCAATTTGGGTAATTGCTTACAAAAGCAAAAGACCAATACTAAGTAACACTAGTGATTATTATGCGACCAGTTATTCTGGGAAGATTTATATCAAACTAAAAGATTTCTCTGTTATTAAGAATGAGACACATGTTGTTGCAAGTAATTATTCGCCACAAGGACGAAGCTTTTATGTGAATCCCAAAAGACAAGAGTGGAAACCAATCAAAATAGAATACGATTTCAGCTCTACCTATAAAGAGCATTTTGGCTATTATTATTTAAGCTATGTCGACTATAAACGACATCATGAACTTGAAAATAAAACGAGTGGAGAAAAAAAGGAGCTAAATATTAATGCCGAAATGTTGATCACTAAAATTAAAACAAGCAAACCTGAAGTTATCGAGAACCGTGCCTATTACGAAAACATGGAATTTGATGAAAACTTCTGGGATAATTACAATATTATTTTTGATGGAGCTGAGTAAAGCTAAAATCTAACAAAATCATATCATCCTGATCAATTTATAAAATGGGTCAGGATTTTTTATGTCAGAATCAAACATCTAATTTTATTTACCGATATTTATCAAGTCAAAAGAAAAAAAACATTTTTTTTAGAAAAACGTGCAACACTTTAATTAAGCATTCGTCATTAGATTAGAAAATAATTAATGAGCTCCAATTACCAAAACATACATCAGGATTTAATCGATGCTTGTGCCCATGGCGATACCAAGGCTCAATTTGAGATTTATAAATTATACTATAAGGCCATGTATAATTCCTGCCTGCGTATTCTTCGAAATACACAGGAAGCGGAGGATGTGATGCAGGAAGCATTTTTATCGGCATTCGATAAAATCAATTCCTATAAAGGAGAAGTGAGTTTTGGAGCCTGGCTAAAAAGAATCGTGGTAAACAGAGCATTAGATTTTCTAAAAAAGAATAAAATTGACAGTCTTCCGCTTGACGATAAAATAAATCAACTTTGCGAAGAGGAAGAGCCAAGTGACAGTTTTGAAATTGGGGACGATGTAGAAGATATAAAAAAAGCCATTGAACTATTACCATCTGGCTACCGCATTGTTTTAACGCTTTATTTAATTGAAGCCTACGATCATGACGAGATTTCTGAGATTTTAAATATTTCAGCATCAAGCTCACGATCGCAATACAGCAGAGCAAAAAAGAAATTGATTCAGATATTAAAAGAGAGCACAAACAAGCCACTAAAAAGAAGAATCAAATGACCGATATTGAAAATATAATTAAACAAAACAAAGGTTACTTCGATAGCGAAGAACCTGGAGACGATCATTTCGATCAGTTTCATAGAAAAATGCAATTGCATCATCAAAATAAAAAGAAATCATTTTGGGTAAATGCAATGAAAATTGCAGCTATCATCACCATTATAATGGTAACTGGATTAACAACATATCAGCTTAGGGAACTAAAATCATCACATTTTAGTTTTGCCCAGATTTCTCCTGAATATCAGGAAGTAGAAGACTATTTTGTAGCAAGTATCGATAAACAATTGAATATTATTAATCAGCTAACAAAATCATCTGATATAAAAGAGCAAAACACAATAAAAGAGGAGCTTGCACTTATGGATAAGATGTACATACAGCTAGAAAAGGAGCTCCAAATTAACCCAAAAGATGAACGCGTTATTCAAGCAATAATTGAACATTTTCAGACTAAAAACAATATTCTAAATCGAATTGTACAACAACTATATCTGGTAAACCAACAAGATTTACCTCTTGCAGATATCATTAACAGCTAAAAACATATCCTAAAAAAACTAAAATACAGACAGATGAAAACAAGTCAATTTAAAATAAGCGCAATTCTGGTGTTACTTCTTGTAAGTCTAAGCACTCAGCTATTTGCTTCGGACGATTACATTAAGACATTCGACGGAAAATATGCCGTAAGCGAAGGTTCACAGTTAACCATAGAGAATAAGTATGGCGATATTCAGATCAAAAACTGGGAAGCTGACTCAATTCTTATTAAAGCAACAATTACGGTACATGCTTCGAACAAAACGAAGGCTGAAAGTCTATTCAAGAGCATTAAAATAGATATCGATAAGGTTGGGAAGACTGTTATGGCCTTTACTGAGATGGAAAAATCCTTTAAAACAGGAAATAAATTTAGTATCGATTACGAAGTGTTTATGCCAGAATATATCCAAATCAGTTTAAATAATAAGTTTGGTGATATCTACATCAATACCGTTCGTGCTAAAGCAAATATCAACTTAAGTTATGGAAACTTAATGGCAGAGAAATTCCTTTACCCAAACGAGAAACCTCTAAGCAACATCAACTTATCCTATGCAAAAGCGACGATTAACGAATGTAATCGCACTAAATTGACATTAAAATATTCAAAAATGAATATTGGAACCAGCGAAACTCTTGTGGTTGTTAGCCGATTTTCTAAACTTCGTTTAGATAACAATGTTGCTGTTATTGCCGATTCTAAATACGATGCAATAGATATAACAAATACCGAATCGCTACACGTAAGTAAGGGACAATACTCTGATATTAAAATAGAAAACGTAAGTCGTAATCTTAATTTGAATTTAAGATATGGTAACTGCAAGGTATCCAATGTTTCTTCTGACTTCGAAAGTATTAAAATAGATAACCAATATGTGGCAAGTCGAATTGGAATAGCAGAAGGTGCATCGTATATGCTTGAGGCGGAAACAAAGTATTGCGGTATCAGCTACCCTAGCGATTCTTACCTTATAGAGAAAATAAAAAACAATTCTGAAACGAAACTTAAAGTTCGAGTGGGTTATTCAAGCACTAGTAAATCAACAGTATCTGTTATTAGTAAATACGGTAATGTTAGTTTGCAGTAACAACTTACTTTTCATATAAGACACATCCCTCTTTCAAAGCGAAAGGGGGATTTTTTATTATAATACTACAATCGCGTCCTAAATAAATTGGCGCTTCGCCCAAGGGAGCTTGCGAGCTCATAAACTTTGTGGATAAACCCGACTTCATTTTTTGGCTTGATCCAAAAAACGAAGCAAAAAAGATCAAGGCTGCTTTTTAAATCTCTTTCTTATTTGCCTTAAGCTTAAGTGCGGCCGGGTGATTTCCTCGGCAAGCTCGGAACTTCCCGGTCTTTCTAAAGCTTTCGTAAAACGAAAAACATTAAAAAAAGATGCCATAATATAAGGCGCCCAAAAAGCCATCTCTATCTTAATTTCAAACTTAAAAACATTAGGACGCGATCGGGAATACTAAGAATATCTTTTCATAATTTTCGCAAAAACTTGATTCTTAGTTTAATTTTTCTGATGATTATTGATGACAACTATCGCTTTAATCGTATTTTTATCGAATAAACAATAACTAAACACAATTATGACCATTTTTGAAAGAGTGAATGCCTTACGTTCACTAATGCAAGAAAAACAAATCCACGCCTACATTATTACCAGTTCAGATCCTCATATGAGTGAATATGTTCCTGAATATTGGACCTCTCGTCAATGGATATCAGGCTTTACAGGATCTGCAGGTACAGTTGTTATTACTAAAGATAAAGCTGGTTTATGGACAGATTCCCGTTATTTTTTACAAGCTGAAAAACAATTGGAAGGAAGCGGTATTGATCTTTACAAAATGGGTACTCCTGGTGTGCCGACTCAATACCAGTGGCTCCTTTCCCAATTAGATCAAGAAGCTAATATTGGCTTCGACGGAACTTGTTTCTCTGTAGCTCAAACCAAAGAATTGAAAAATTCACTAGGCGATTTAGTCATTCATATCAGCGATGAAGACGACCTGATCAATGAAATTTGGACAAACAGACCAGCCTTACCCAAACATCAAATATTCGAACACCCAGTTGAATTCTCAGGTCAATCTCGTAAAGAAAAATTGGCTGTCATTCGAGAAGAGATGAGCAAGCTTGATGCGAAGCATCACTTCGTGGGTAGCCTTGACGATATTGCCTGGATTTTTAACCTAAGAGGCAATGATGCTGATTTTAATCCTGTTGCTGTTTCCTATGCTTTAATCAACAACGACTCTTGCACCCTATATCTCGATCAGTCGAAATTGGATGCAAAATTGATTCAGGACCTTAAAGAAGATGGCATAATTACAGCTGATTATAAACAAATATGCACTGACTTGGAAGAGCTTCCAGGCTCTAAAAATGTGCTTCTTGATATCAATAGAAGTAACCTAAGAATTTACCGTTCCATTTCAGCTAACATTATAGAAAAAGAAAACCCTTCTCAACTATTAAAAAGCCTGAAAAATCCTATTGAGATAAAAGGGATGAAAGAAGCTATGCTTCAAGATGGCTTGGCTTTAACTCTATTCTTCTGTTGGCTTGAAGAGAATTTAGGGAAATCGCGAATTACCGAATTTACCTTAATGGATCAGCTCAAAAACTTCAGATCGCAGCAAAAGCATTTTATGGGTGAAAGTTTCTGTAGTATTGTTGGTTATAAAGCTCATGGCGCTTCGCCACATTATTCGACCACAGCCGAAACAGATTGCGAGATAAAAGCTGAAGGCATTCTATTGATCGATTCCGGAGGTCAGTATATGAATGGAACCACTGATATTACACGTACTACGGCACTAGGCGAACTTAGCCAAGAAGAAAAGATGGATTTCACCTTAGTACTAAAAGGTATGATTCAACTGAGTTTAGCTGTTTTTCCAAAAGGAACACGAGGTTGTAATATCGATATTTTAGCTCGCCAAGCCCTTTGGCAGCATGGCAAAAATTACGGACATGGAACAGGACATGGTGTAGGCTGTTTCTTAAATGTACACGAAGGTCCACAAAGTATTCGTCAGGAACTGAAAGAGCAAGCCGTTTTACCGGGCATGATTAGTTCCAACGAACCTGGTTTCTATAGAGCTGGTCATTATGGTATTCGTCATGAAAATTTAATTCTTTGCAAAGAGAAGCTAAATACGGAATATGGAGAATTCTTAGAATTTGAAACATTAACCCTATTCCCATTTGATACTAAAGCTTTAGATATTGATTTACTTACTGATATTGAGAAGAATTGGTTAAATCACTACCATCAGAAAGTATATGATAGCCTGGCTCCTGAACTTGATGATAAGCACAAAATTTGGTTAAAGAATAAAACTCAAGCGATATAATAGCTCATTTAAACCTATCTGAGAATTGAATATAATAATAAACAAGGGCAGTTGATCGTAAATGCACGAATCTAACTGCCCTTATTATTTAAATTTTCTAACAGATCAAAAAATGTTTAGACGCTGATTAAAGATGATTTTTTATGATTTTAAAATGTCTATTTCGATCTTGCACATAGATCATATTCGATCATTAAAATCTGCGCCTGAATATATATTGTAGTATATGACATTTGACTCTTGAGAAGCACTAATATAATTAGTGCGCAATCTCAAAATGTTTAGACGCTGATTAAATATGATTTTTAAAATATCTATTTCAGTCTTGCACATAGATCATATTCGATCATTAAAATCTGCGGATGAATATATGTTGTAGTGGATAACATTCGACTCCTGAAAAGCACTAATATAATTCGGCGCAATCTCTAAAATCTTTAGACGCTGATTAAATATGATTTTTTTTATGATTTTAAAAATGTCTATTTCAGTCTTGCACATAGATCATATTCGATCATTAAAATCTGCGTCTGAATATATGTCGCAGTGGATAACATTCGACTCCTGAAAAGCACTAATATAATTCGGCGCAATCTCTAAAATCTTTAGACGCTGATTAAATATGATTTTTTATGATTTTAAAAATGTCTATTTCAGTCTTGAACGTAGATCATATTCGATCATTAAAATCTGCGTCTGAATATATGTCGCAGTGGATAACATTCGACTCCTGAAAAGCACTAATATAATTCGGCGCAATCTCTAAAATCTTTAGACGCTGATTAAATATGATTTTTTATGATTTTAAAAATGTCTATTTCAGTCTTGCACATAGATCATATTCGATCATTAAAATCTGCGTCTGAATTTATGTTGTAGTGCAAATTCACTTATCCTTTTTTTCTTTTACTGGAATAAAACTTAACGAGACCGAATTCACACAATGGCGCGTGTTCTTTTCGGTGAAACCCTCATTCTTAAAAACATGGCCCAAATGACCTTTACAGTTGGCACAGACAATCTCGGTTCGTCTCCCATCAGCATCAGGTAAATGAATAACAGCACCTTCAATTTCATCGTCGAAGCTTGGCCAACCACAATGCGAATCGAATTTATCTCCTGATCGATACAAAGGCAAGTTACATTGCTTGCATACATACACGCCTTCTTCTTTATGGTTCACGTATTTTCCTGTATGAGGATATTCCGTACCCTTATTTAAAATCACACGTTTCTCAAGATCATTTAATTTATTGTAGTTTCCCTTTTTCATCACTGTCTGTCCGTTTGTTATTACTGATACCATCAGCAATAAAGATATTACTATTAGTTGTCTCATGTCGTCTTATTTTTAATTAATCTAAAATAAAACAAGTCCCTCAGAATTCAAAATGCGCTCCCCTATTTAAGATCTTCTTAACATCTGTTGATGATAAATTAGAATTCAATAAAAATCAATTCGCAAACACGATGCTATACTTAGAATAAAATTTCATTCAATTTCTGGACGAACACCCTTACACTGTACTTTGGCCTTTCCTAAACGCCGGGCGAGGCCATTCACTTACCAATGTTCATTTTCTAATATTGGTTTGAGGCCATTCACTCACCAAGGCAGTCAAACTGATTCTGGGAGACATCATTCACTCTCCAATGAGCATTTCCTAAATTCTGGCAAGCCCATGCACTTACCAATGCTCATTTCCTAATATTGGTTTGAGGCCATTCACTCGCCAAGGCAGTCAAACTGATTCTGGGAAAGCCTATTCACTCTCCAATGATGATTTACCAATTTCTGCGCAAACACCCTTAAATCTCATACGGTAAGCCGATAGCAGCAGAGCTGCGAAATATTTGTAGATAAACATATTTAAACAACCAGCCCGCTCGAACAAGAAATCCTAAGATTTCTTGTTCGAGCGGAATATTAAATACAATATTCATGGGCTACAAATATAATGGTGCTCTGCACCAAAAAACAATGATGAAAATATTTTAATGTGGAAGCCCTAAACCAATATATATGTCAGTATTCTTGTCAGAAAACAGATGGTAAATAAACCGCAATTATCTTTTTTTGTTAACTTCGACAAACTTAAGAATGAAACACGTTTACGTTAGTCAGAATACAATTAACAAAACTAAATACTGATACAACAAATAATATGATAGAATCATTTGAAGTAAAAAAACTAAATGGTAAGATCTCTGGATTTTATGAATTCAAAAAGGATTTAAATATTCTAACAGGAAAAAATGGATGTGGAAAGACTACAATACTAAAATTACTATGGTATATACTCAGCGGTAATCATGATAAAATATTTGATGAGATGCATTTTGAATTGGCTGAAATATCTCTTTCAAACAAGGCTAAAATTTCTATGAAGGTATTTAAAGATAAAGATGATAAAGAGCAAATCACCTTTACTGCAATTAGTCCTAAATTTGATGTGAATTTTAAAAAAACAAGTCTTGTCAGTGACTTTACAAAAGAGACGCAGCGATACCATTCAGAGATAGGCTCGTTGTTCTTCCCTACCTTTAGACGGATTGAGGGTGGATTTTCTGTTGATTCAAGACTTAGGCATAACTCTAGGATGAAACCTAATAGGCTAAGGGAAGCTTTAGATTCAATTTCAGGAAACCTATCAACAACTGCAAATCACAGGTTCATATCATCACTATCAACTGAAGATATAGACTATCTACTCAGCAGAAAATACGCAAATCTATCTGAAGAAATAAGAAAATTAGAAATTAATCAGTCCAAAAAAATTTTAAACATTGTTGCCACAAGTGATAAAAAAGAAAAAGAGTCTCTTGAAAAAATTAAAAAAATTGTAAAAGAAAACGATGGCAAAAAGAATGAAATATTAAGACCATTTAATGTCCTTTCTAGTTTAACGACAAAGATATTTAAAGAAAAAGCAATAAAAATATCATCAAACCTAGAGTTAGGGGGCGCAAAAGAAGCTATTCTTTCAGATAGACTATCTGCAGGTGAAAAACAAATGCTTAGCTTCCTCTGTTATAATTTTTTTGTTGACAATTCCGTTATATTCATTGATGAACCAGAACTAAGTTTACATACTGATTGGCAACGATTATTATTCCCCACATTGTTAAAGCAGAAAAAAAACAATCAATTTATTATTGCAACTCACTCCCCATTCATTTATTCAAAGTACGAAGACAAAGAGATAATTATTAATGAAGATAAGGGGAACACAAATGAGTAGAGATACAAATGCTTTAACTCCAGAAATAATAATCGCGACACTAAAAAGAAGTGATCTTAAAACAGTTCTCATAGAAGGTAAAGATGATAAGCTGATTTATAACCAAATCGAAGAACAATTAGAGGACATTGACATTAATATCCTTCCTTGTAACGGAAGATCTGCATTACTTAAAGTCTACGAAGAAAAAGATAACATTGATGCTGAGTTATTGTTCATTTGCGATTCTGACCTGTGGGTTTTTGATGAAGAAAAACTTAACAGACAGGATTTAATCTCAACTGAGGGATATTCAATTGAAAACGAATTATACCAAGATGGCTATTCAATCATTGAAAAATTACTTACAAAAGATGAACTTGAACGTAAAGAAGAGTTAATTAAGAATATATGTCATTGGTTTTCTTTTGAAGTTGAAAAATATCTTGAGAACAGATCTAGAGATTGTAAGTTCTCTGATGTCTCAATTTTAAATAAAACCATAATGGCTAAGAACTCCTATCGTTTTTGCGAAGAGTTTTTAATTGCAAGAGGTTTCGAAGAGCCTAACATGACACTTAAAAATGATATAATTGAAAACTATTCAACAAAACTTAGAGGTAAATATATATTTCAAGTTTTTGAGAAAATTTTCCAAGAACGGGGTAAAGGAGCCATTAGATATCGTACAGAACAACTTTTTGACATGATTTTTAAAACAGTTACTCATCGTGATGATAAAGAAAAAATAATGAATAGACGAAAACAAGAAATTAATGTATTCTTTATGAATTAGAAATGCTGTCGCCAATCACATAGCCTACCGTTAGGTAAATGGCGAGCATTTATTCGTATCTTCAGTTCTTCAAACATAACTTAACAAGACTATTATAATCAAAGGCTGCCACTCCCCGATTGGCAGTCTTTATTGTATGATAAACTCTCCCCACTATTAGGACTGATCTAAACCTTTCTCCCATAAATTCGTTGGCTACAAAAAAAAACACCCCTCTGTCCTTCGGACATCTCCCCTGAAAAGGGAGAGTTTAACCAATTAGCTCTTTGAATTATAAAGTTTTGAACGGGCTTTGTCAGTCTGCCGTGAGGCGTGCTACTGAGTTTACCACAAAGAGAAAACAAGGATCAGACTGACTTGATTTTTTGCATACTTTTTTATTTAAGAACCGAGCGAAGCGAGTTCATGAATGCCCGTTTAATTATGAATAAATAAAAAAGTATGAGCCTAGCGGCTTGAGCGAAAAGTAAAGTCTCCCAGAATTAGAACTGATCTAAACTTTTCTCCCATAAATTCGCTGGCTGCAAACGTCACCATCAATAATTGCGATATCTGGTAAACGTCCCCAAAATTCGAAATCGAACTTTTCTAGTAATTTAATGCTTGCGGTATTGGGTTCTAATAGAATAGCAAAAAGGTTTATAAAACCGAGTTCGGGAGCTTTTTCCAGAGCAAAATTCATGAGCTGATTGGCATAGCCTTTACGGAAATGTTTATCGTGAATGTAATAGCTCACCTCCGCTGACATTTCTAAGGCTCGCCTACCCGAACGCCAGGCTGAAAACGAGAACCAAGCAACCACCCTTTCGTTAACCACACCAACATAAACGGGATATTTGCCATCGGTGTGCGATTGAAACCATTGCTTACGCTCTTCCATGCTAATGGAGTCAAGGTCAGCCGTACAATATCTGGCTTCTATAGCTTGATTGTATATGGTATTTATGGCTTTTAGGTCGGTGTGTTGGGCTAGGCGTATTTTCATTATTCTAGAGATTCTATTTAGGCCTTAAAAATAAGAAATTCGATAAGAATAAATCGTATCAACGAATTACTTAATTGTTAATCAATATGAATTTTCATTAAACATATCAAATATGATGTGGAATGCAATTCGTGAATATTATATTTGATTCTCTATTTAATAAATATCATGTAAACAGCAGCCCTCCCATGAAACACTATTATTTTTACTTTCTATTATTCTTATCTATCACAGCTTTTGCAAAAAAAAATGAAAACCCAGACATTATTAAATTGGATAGTATTACTCCAAGCAATAGTCAATTTAATGACCTAAAACCTTTAAAAGATATCATTGGAGATGCTCAAGTCGTACTTCTTGGAGAACCCACACATGGTGAGGGAAATATCATGGAGATGAACATTGAAATTATCAAGCATCTACATGAAGAAATGGGATTTAATACCATTGCTTTTGAAAGTGGAATTTATGATGTTTTCAAAGCACAAAAAATCATTGATAAGGGAGGTCATGTTGAAGATGCAATTCGAAATAGTATATTCCCTATATGGACAAGTACGTGTGAGTTCCAAGATCTCATAAAATATATTCATCAGAAAAGAGGAGAATTAAGAATAATAGGATTCGATTGTCAATTAACAGGTGATTATTCTACTTATGAATCCTTGGATGACTTGCAAGAGTTGTTTAAAAACTATGATTTAGACAGTAAAGTAGATTTCGAATTTCTCCAACATGTATTTATTAGTTTTGGAGAAGACTACACCTACCCTATTAAAACTTACGATTATAATATTTTTGAAAGCGAACTACAAAAGATTGAAGATCATCTATTGGGATTACAAAAAAATAAGATTGATGATATTGATATATGGCTACAGTTCATAAAGAGCACAAAAAAATTAGCAGAAGATTACTTTGAAAATAATCGCAGTACAATGACTGAAAAAGAATGGAAAGCTTGGATGAGTAATCCACGAGATGCTCAAATGGCTGATAATCTTTTATTCTTCTTAAAGAAATACCCTGATGAAAAAGTAGTTTGTTGGGGAGCATCAGCACATTTTGCAAATGATTTTAGAACCACTAAGGAAGAAGAACTGATGCAATTTAAACCTATGGGGAGTTATTTAAAACAACAGTTAGATTCAAATCTTTGCAGTATCGCATCTATCACGAGTTCGGGTACTTATGGCGCTTTTAAAGTTGAAGATACAATAAAAGACATTTCTAATCAGAGTCTTGAATTCCAACTTTCAAAAGACAGTTCTTATCATCAATTCATCAATCTTAAAGATTCAATATTTGATAGCTCTTACCTTTCCAATGCTATAGATTACACACCATTTATAGCAGAATGGAATGAAATATTTGATGCTTTTATGTACGTCAAAAGCGTAAAGCCAAGCACTTTTATAACTGATGATTGTGCATTTAAATCAGGCAATGATTTAAAAGTCGAAAACACTGTTGAGGACAATAATTCAGGCAGTATACATTCATTACATGAATTCACCGAAGTAATTAATGGCCAATTAATAGATGAAAGAAACCAAGCTATTCCCTTTTGTAACCTAATCATAAAAAATACAACAGTAGGTACTATAACGAACGAAACTGGTCATTTTCAACTTAATTATCCTAAGAATTTAGAAACGGATACACTTATCATCTCAAGTATTGGATACGAGAGCCGAGAATTAGCTTTAAATAAGCTTACCGATACAATTAAACTACAATCTAAAGATTTTGTATTGGATGAAATTACTATTAATGCAAGAAGTTTAGATCCTAAAAGTATATTGAAAAAAGCAATTGAGAACATTCCTAATAATTACATACAGGAAGACTATAACGCCGAATTCTATAGCAGAGGCTTGCTAACAAACTACGATACTTTACTGGTTGATGTCGAGAATGTTGTCAAACTATATGATGAAAAAGGTTATGATAGTAAGGATAATATTACCAATAGACGTTTAGCATATAAGCAACATCTTTTTAAAGCAAAATCTAGTTACCCCCTCAGCGCGGCTGCATCTCCTTATTATATTGAAAAAATGAATATGCTTAGTGTTTCCCCTTTGTTTAAAAAGAAAAATATCAAAAAATACAATTTAAAATTATTGGGAACATCCGAATATGAAAATGAAAAGGTTTATAAAATTGCATTCGACAGTAGGTTTTGCTCCTATAAGTTTTCAGGCACCTTTTATATTAAAAAATTCTCTGGTATTATATATATCAATTCGAATGACTACAGTATCATAAAAGTTGATTCTCGCTGGGATTACGATTTGGACAAACTAAATAGGAATGATAAATTTAACACCGAAGAAGAATATATCACCCTTAATGTTAGTTACAAAAAACACACGAGTGGAAAATATTTTTTAAATGTATCAAAATACCTGCGGTCTCAAAAAGGATCTGATATAGCAAGTAATAAACATCAAGAACTTAAAGGATGGCAAACAGTTTATGTTTCGAGTATCATATTAAATGATATTGAAAAAATCAAAAAAAAATCATTCATCCATCCTAATAGTAGGAAACTCGTAAAAAGTAAAGATTTTTGGAACCGATACAATAAACCAGTAATTAATTAAACCATAAAATACTTTAGGCTACCAGAACTACTTAGTGCAGAATTTATCCTTATACAAAAAATGCCAGCTCTAAAGCTGGCATTTTCAATATCTTAATATTCCTTATCCCGGGAATTTAGGAAACTTCTGAAATTCAGGATCACGCTTCTCAAGGAATGCATTTTTACCTTCTTGAGCTTCCTCCATTAGATAATACATCATGGTTGCGTCACCAGCGAACTCCATCAAACCACGCTGCCCGTCAAGCTCAGCATTCAAACCACGCTTAATCATACGCAATGCCATTGGGCTACGCATCATCATAATTTTACACCACTCAACTGTTGTGTCCTCCAAATCTTCAAGAGCAACAACCTTGTTTACCATACCCATCTCTTCAGCCTCTTTAGCAGAATACTGCTGGCAAAGGAACCAAATTTCACGCGCTTTCTTTTGGCCGACTTGGCGAGCTAAGTATGATGATCCGAAACCAGCATCGAAACTACCTACCTTAGGACCTGTTTGTCCGAACTTAGCATTATCAGAAGCAATCGTAAGGTCACAAACCACGTGTAATACGTGTCCACCACCAATTGCATAACCGTTTACCATTGCAATAACTGGCTTGGGCATAGAACGAATCGCCTTATGCAAGTCCAACACATTCAATCGAGGCACACCACTTTCGTCGATATAGCCACCTACTCCTTTTACATTTTGGTCACCACCCGAACAAAAGGCTTTATCTCCTGTTCCTGTGAATACAATGACACTAATATCTGCACGCTCGCGACAAATGTCCATTGCATCAAGCATATCGAAATTCGTTTGAGGACGAAATGCGTTGTAAACCTCTGGGCGGTTAATGGTAATTTTTGCAATACCTTCGAAGAAATCAAATTTAATATCCTCGTATTCTTTTATTGTTGTCCAGTTTCTAGTCATACTTTATATTTTTAATTGTCCACAGATTACTCAAATTTTCACAAATATTTCCTTCTATTTGTTATCTAGCTACTATGTACAAAATTTATATTCACAATTCAATTATTTCAGATTACTCAAAATAGTACAATTTATAATTTGTGCTAATTCGTGTAATTTGTGGTTTCTATTTTTTCAAGCATCCGAAATAGTTTTTCAAAACCACGTCATTCAATTTTCTTGGCGTTTTTATCTCTAAAATACTCGCTTGATTATTAGCTTCAAAAAACGTCGATAATGTCTGATTCAAATTTTCTAAACTATCGGCATAAAAATAATCTAAACCGTATGTTTCAGCAAGCTTATCAGCACGATATTCTTGAGTTGTTTCAAAATAGTCTTCCAACTCAGGCGAATCCGAAGGTCCTGGAATAAAACGGAAAATTCCTCCGCCTCCATTATTAATTAAAACGATCTTCAAACGATTATTCAAATACTTGTTCCATAAGCCATTTGTATCGTAAAAAAAACTAATGTCGCCTGTTATCAGCGTCGTCATTCGATTATTGACATGACAAGCTCCAACGGCTGTTGATGTACAACCATCGATCCCTGAAGTGCCCCTATTTGAGTTATATGAAAGATTCTGATCGATTTTAAACAGTTGTGCATAGCGAACAACTGATGAGTTTGCCAATTGCAAGTTCCCTCCTTCAGGAATGGCTTTTAAAACCGACTCGAAAGCCTTTAAATCTGACCATTCTGTTTTTTGCAAATAAGTATCGTGAACTAAATCACAAGCTTGATCTCTATCCTTCCAAACTTCAGCAAAAGAACTTTCCGTTTCTGTTAGAAGTGCTAATAGATCGTCAAAAAATAGATCTGGAGAAAGATCGATATGTGAACTTAGCGTTTGGAATGTATCAATAAAGCGATCCTCTTTCCCAACAAACCAATGCTTTTCAGGCTTATGATCTCTCAAGAACGACTTGATTTTTTTAGAAACAAGTGGTCCACCAAAATTGATGAGTAAATCGGGTTGGAAGTTTGAAATTTCTGCTTCCGAAAAGCTTGTAATCACCCTATCGATACAGGGTAGAAAAGCTTCATCCTGTAAATTTGATATAGATTCGGTCAAAACAACCACCTGCTTGTATTGAGCCAAATGACTCAAACAGGCATTTAGTTTTTCATTCTTAGATAATAGACCAGCAAGAATCAAAACTTTCTTTGAGCTTTGCCACTCCTGACTCAGACTTTCTTTAGCCTCATTTGAAAGTGCCTCTTTCGAAAGCAACTTATTTATAATTCTTTCGGATTTCTTTTCCTGAGCTTTTTCTCCATACAGAGGCTCTCTAAATGGCACATTTACATGAACGGGTCCCATTCTTCCAGAAGTGGCTTTCGATAAAGCCTCGTTCATCATTCTATTGAGATACCATAAATCATCAGTACCATCTATGGCAATAGGCAATTGATAACTTGCCTTTACAAAATTTTGCAAAACATTCACCTGATCAATCGCCTGACTATCGTCTTGACCAATCCATTCTTGTGGGCGATCGGCAGACAAAACAAACAAAGGTAAACGCTGATAGAATGCTTCAGCTATGGCAGGTGCATAATTTAATAAAGCAGTACCTGATGTACAAACCAAACCGACTGGTTTTCCTGTTTGTTGAGCAATTCCTAGTGCAAAATAGCCAGCACTGCGCTCATCTACTATTACAGGTGTTTCTATTCTTAAATCGCGTGCAAAAGCAATAGTTAAAGGGGCATTTCTCGATCCTGGAGAAATCACCACATGTTCTATTCCCTTTGCTGCACAAATATCTATAATTTCATTAACACCTAATATATCGGATGTGTTTTGAGTCATTCTTCTTTTTTTAGATCTGAAAATCTATTATGAAAGCTTAGCAGCCTTTATCACAGACAAAAGTGTTTTAGCCTTATGTTGGGTTTCCTCCCATTCTTTTTGAGGAATAGATTCAGCTGTAATTCCACCACCAACGAATAAAGATAACTGATTTTCTGTTATTTTCATGCTTCGCAAATTCACATATAAAGCAAAGTCTCCATTGGCTTCTAGTGGTCCCAAGTAACCCGCATAATACTCTCTATCGTGCGTTTCAACAGCTTTGATTAATTCAAGTGCTTTTTGTTTTGGTAAGCCACAAACTGCCGGCGTTGGGTGCAAGGCATTTATCATCTTCGATTTATCCTTAAAGCTCAGGTTCCTTTCTATTATAAACTCCGTTTTTAAATGAGCAACCTGTCCTGCTTTTACCGTAAGCGGCCCCTTTTTTTCGAATTTATCGATGGCACTATCTTTAAAAACAGACTCAATATAATCACTAACCATAGCCTGTTCTACAATTTCCTTATTCCCCCAAACCAAAGACGAAAGGTCAGAATTTAAAATTGGCAGTGTTCCGGCCAAAGCAACCGTTTCTGTTTTGTCCTTATCCGATTTTAGAAGTAATTCAGGGCTGGCTCCCATCCAGGAACAAACTCCAGGAAGCGAAACAAATGAAATAAAAGCTTGTGGGTAGTGCTGACTAAGTTGAATAAATAATAATGCTTTACTCAGTTCTTTATGCCCCTTTTCATTCTGAATACGAGATAGTATGGCTTTATCAAGTTCTTCTGCTTTTAAAGCCTCTAGAACATCTGCTATTTGTGAGAAATAGTCACGTTCTAATCCTGCAATACAAGCCTTGTCTTCTTTAGGCTGATTATCGTTTCTGCACGACTTGAGCGTTTTAATTTCATCCTCATTAATTTCCTGAGAATCAAAACTAAAATCTTTACGAATAAGCCAAGATGCGTGCTTATCTCCAGTATCGAATGGTGCAAATACAAAGCCTTCTTTCCCTTCCAGGTCAGAGAAATCTTTAAAACTCTTTAGAACGAAATTCTTTTGAATTCCAATTTTAATCGAATTTGAATTTGGTAAACAATAGGCAAAAAATGGAAGTTGATTATTTAAGCATATTTCAATAATTTCCTCTATTTGCTTTAATCTATACGCCTCTATCATATCTGTTTCTTTAACACAACATTCGTCAACCGACAAATTGAAACCAATTTATCTAATTCATTGCAAATATTTATTTCAACAATATGACTTGTTTTGCCCTTATGAATAAACTTCGCTTTAGCGATTAAGGTTCCTTTTTTAATACTTCGAATATGATTGGCATTGATCTCCATCCCTTTCACATCGAATTGCTCCAAATCAACATGAATAACCGAAAGAGCAGAACCTACTGATTCGGCTAAAGCTAAAGAGGCTCCACCATGCAAAATACGCATGGGTTGATAATGTTTTGATGTTACTGGCATCTCTGCAAGCAAATAGTCATCACCGACTTCTGTATATGTAATTCCTAGATGTTCCATTAAAGTATCGGAACTTATCTTATTTAGGAGGGATAACTTGTCTTCTTTGTTAATCATTTAACAAAGCTAGAAAAAATTGCAAAAAAAAGGCATCTTTTCCTCAACAAAAGCCTAAACACCTTTATTTACAAGGCTTGTAATGTTTTCACAAAGGATATTCTACAGAGATAAGGATAGATATGTCAGACTAAACTGAAGATCCATCTTAGGATTAAATAGGCTCTTTCAGCTTTAACTTGAAATGAATTATATAATAATTCGCTTAAATGATCTCAAAATAAAAGGCATAAAAAAAGCTCAATTTACATTGAGCTTTATAAAGAAAGTTTTTAAGAAGAAATTAGTCCATCTTTACATTAACGGCATTCATTCCTTTTTTTCCTTCAACAACATCGAAAGAAACAACGTCTCCTTGGTCAATTTTATCAATTAATCCTGTTACGTGTACAAAGATGTCTTCGTCTGTCTCATTGTTTTTAATGAAACCAAAACCTTTAGTTTCATTAAAGAATTTTACTGTACCTTGTGGCATACTTCAATTATTTTTAATATTAATAGCATTGTAAATTTAGTTAATTTGATGAAAAATAATAATTATGAGTCAATTATTTTTCGATAATATGTCGCATTTATTTAAAAACTTATATTGATTATAAGTTTTTTGTACTTGTTACTGACTCACATTTTAGCTGATCTTTCTCAATTATTCTTAAGCATAGGATAATTAATCAATAGATTCCAAACAGACATACCAAAGATTATTTTAACAAGAGGGTTAATTTATTTCTCCAAGAGATGTCAAGAAGACCAATTTAAGTACATTTGCTGCACTTAAAACTCAAAGTCGTTAAAATGGGAGAAAGATCGAGTACAACAGCTGGCTATATATACACTTTACAGGCTTTCCTAGCTTGGGGAATTCTTCCTATCTACTGGAAGTTACTTAACAGTGTTCCTGCACTGGAGATTCTATCTCATCGCATTTTCTGGTCATTTATCTTTTTATTTCTTTGGCTTTTGTTGACCAAACAAAAAAGAACCTGGAATCTGCTTAAGCAGAAGAAAACTCGAAATAGTCTACTGCTAAGCTCATTGCTAATTGGTTCGAACTGGGGTTTATATATTTACGCGGTTAATTCCAATCAAATTATTGAAGCAAGTTTGGGATATTATATTACACCACTAATGAATATCATGCTTGGCATGCTTGTTTTGAAAGAGAAACTCGATAAACTTAAGCTCTCAGCTCTAATCATTGCCAGTTTTTCGGTTTTGTATCTCACATTGGATTATGGCCAATTTCCATGGATTGCCATCGTTCTAGCTGTATCGTTCTCTATTTATGGCCTTATTAAAAAAACGGCTGGAATTGAGGCCATGCCAGCCCTTAATATCGAAACCCTATTGTTAACACCAATAGCTGCAGGATTTATTGGCTACAAATTGATTGCGGGCACCGGATCGCTATTTGTAGGATCAAGCTCGATAGATCTTCTATTTATCATGTCTGGAGTTGCAACAACTCTACCTCTTTATTGGTTTGCAAAAGGTGCACAACGTATCCCCCTATCTTCAGTGGGTTTTATGCAATACATTGGACCTTCAATTATGCTTATTATTGGAATTGTGATGTATGGAGAAACATTCAAGCAAGAACAAGCTATTGCTTTTGGCTTAATATGGATCGCGCTTGTTCTCTATACCATTTCGATGATTCGAAATACGAGGATGAATAAAATAAAGGGTAAAGGGTGAAGGGTAAAGGGTAAATTTAAACAGTCCTCTTATTACACGCTATTTAAGTCAAAGATTCTGGTTCAATCGTGTCCTAAATATTTTTGTTTCTGCTTTGTATTTTCTTCTTAGGAATGTATTTAAGTTTGATATTACATTAGAGAGGCTCATTTTGTGCACCTTGCAATATGGCATCTCTTTTAAATATTTTTCGTTTTACGAAAGCTTTAGAAAGACCGGGAAGTTCTGAGCTTGCCGAGGAAATCACCCGGCCGCACTTAAGCTTGAGGCAAATAAGAAAGATATTTAAAAAGCAGCCTTGAATTTCTTTGCTTCGTTTCTTGTTTCAAGACAAGAAATGAAGTCGGGTTTGGGCG
>Ga0209272_10000490_pt1 | contig 32363 bp, 31 predicted proteins | sample tdDd002_FD_187125 | JGI IMG/M metagenome (GOLD analysis project Ga0209272, IMG submission 187125) | Marine sediment microbial communities from the Atlantic coast under amendment with organic carbon and nitrate - tdDd00.2 (SPAdes)... | ecosystem: Environmental > Aquatic > Marine > Coastal >... | reverse complement strand
AATCCTGCAAATTCTTCAACAATTTCTTCCTGAATCTCGTTTATAGTCATGTTTCTCTATCCTTATTGTATTCTTAAAAATCGGTTCAATGTACAAACATTTTACAAACTTTCAAGATTCCATTATACAAGGCATCGATTTCCTCCTTTGTGTTGTAGAATGAAAACGAAGCTCGAACTGTTCCGTCAATTCCAAAATGTTGCATTATCGGTTCGGTACAATGAGATCCGGTTCTAACTGCAATTCCCATCTGGTCCAACAACATCCCCATGTCATAAAAGTGAATTCCTTCAACCAGGAATGAAATTACCGATGTTTTATTATCAGCGGTTCCGTAAATTCTCAATCCATCGATACTCAACAATTTCTCTGTTGCGTATTCCAACAACTCTTGCTCGTGAGCATCAATAGCTTCCAATCCAATATTTTCAACATACTCGATTGCAGCACCTAAGCCGATTGCATCTATATAATTAGGAGTTCCGGCTTCAAACTTAAATGGCAATTCATTAAAAGTGGTTCCTTCAAATTTCACTTCCTTGATCATTTCACCACCACCTTGCCAAGGAGGCATCTCATTCAACAACTCCTCTTTACCATACAATACGCCAATTCCTGTTGGTCCGTAAAGTTTGTGTCCCGAAAATACAAGGAAATCTACATCCAAATCCTGAACATCGATTTTCTTGTGCTGAACTGATTGAGCTGCATCAATCAAAACGCGAACATTTTTAGCATGAGCAATATCAATAATCTTACGAATTGGATTAATCGTACCCAATGAATTGGAGATGTGATTAACAGCAACAATTTTAGTTCGATCAGTAATTAACTCATCTAACTTTTCAACATGCAATTCTCCTTTATCATTAAAAGGAATCACTTTTAGAGTTGCCTTTTTTCTTTCACAAACCAATTGCCAGGGAACAATATTAGAGTGATGCTCCAATTCCGAAACAATTACCTCATCGCCTTCACCAATATATCTATCAGCAAAAGAATTTGCAACAAGATTTACCGATTCGGTTGTTCCGCCAGTAAAGATGATCTCATGCAAGTGTTCTGCATTAATAAATTGCTGAACAATTTTTCTGGCATTCTCGTTTCCATCTGTTGATTTATTACTTAAATAATGAACCCCACGATGAATATTCGAGTTGTACTTGTAATAATACTTCACCATTTCATCAATTACCTGGCGAGGCTTTTGAGTTGTTGCAGCATTATCGAAGTAAACCAATGGCTTACCATGTACTTTCTCTCCAAGAATTGGAAAATCTTTACGTATTTTATTTATGTCCAGCGTCATTGTATATTATTATATGGTAGAGACGCAGCAATGCTACGCCTTTACGATATCATTTTCTGTTTTAGTGATTGCAAGCAATTGCACAAGTGTTGCATTTCGAAATTTCTCCACGCAATCTCATATCAACCAATTCGTCGATTCTTTCTTTTAAAGGCTCAACTCTGATTTTCTCGATAATTTCGTGAGCAAAAGCAAACATCAACATCTGGCGAGCTTCTTTTTCATCAATTCCTCTTGCACGCAAGTAGAACAATGCATCCTCATCCATTTGTCCAACAGTTGCACCGTGACTACACTTCACGTCATCAGCATCAATAACCAACTGAGGTTTTGTGTTGATAACTGCATCGTTTGAAAGTAACAGGTTGTTGTTAGACTGATAAGCTTGAGTTTGCTGAGCATCGCGACGTACAAAAATACGACCGGCAAATGCCGCTGAAGCTTTATCATCCATCACACCTTTAAAATGCTCATTACTCAAGCAATTTGGTTTGGCGTGATCAATCGATGTGAAATTATCTACATGCTGTTCTCTATCCATCAAGTACATTCCGAACGTATTGTTCTCGCAATGTTCCTCATCCATAATCACATGATGATTGTTACGAATTGTTCCACCATACAATGAAATTGTATTTGTAAGAACATTTGAATGTGCTTCCTGACGGATAAATGTAGAATTCAAAATTACCGAATTCAAATGCTGATTTTGCAAAGTGTACAAATCGAACACTGCATTTCTTGCAACATTTACTTCAGTAACCGAATTCGAGAGATATTTATGGTGAGTTAAGGTATGATCGCAAACAATAATTTTTGCCTGAGCATTTTCCTCAACTACAATTAAATTTCTTTGGGTAGCCATTAAATCACGATCGGAACGCAATAGGTTCACAACCTGAATTGGCTTCTCTATAACAACTCCTTTTGGCACATAAATAAAAAAACCATCTTTTGCCAATGAAGTATTTAATGCAACAATACCGTCATCATCGGTTTTGGCATATTTGCCATAGTGTGCATTAAAAATTTCAGGATATTTTTCTGCTGCTTCCTGAACGCCACAAACGATTACCCCGTTAGGCAATTCAGTCAACTCTTTATTGTTTCCGTAGTACCAACCATTTGTCAACAATACCATATTGGTATCCAACTCAGGCACATCACACTGAAAAATCTCATTTAAATCAACATCAACTTTCTGATATTTAAGATTTACATTGTATGGATGATCGAAAGCTGGAATCAAGTTGGTATACTTGTAATTCTCGTTGGCACGAGTAGGTACGCCTAATTTTGAAAAATCCTGGAAAGCATTCTTGCGAGTCTCGTTCATTACATCTGACGAACCTTGCAACAACAATTCATTTCCTTGATTGAACAAGTCAGCGAAATCCTTATTTATTGTATTAATATCGGCCATATCTGACAAATTATTTAATGAGTGGATGAACACTCTTTACTATCAACTATTTTCCAGTCTCTTCTTTAATCCAATCGTATCCTTTTTCTTCCAGTTCAAGAGCCAACTCTTTTCCTGCAGTTTTTACAATACGTCCGTTGTACAATACATGAACAACATCAGGAACAATATAATCTAATAAACGCTGATAGTGAGTAATTACGATAGTAGCATTATCGCGAGTTTTCAATTTGTTCACTCCGTTTGCTACAATACGCAAAGCATCGATATCCAAACCTGAATCAGTTTCATCCAACACGGCTAATTTTGGCTCTAACATTGCCATCTGGAAAATCTCATTTTTCTTTTTCTCTCCACCTGAAAAACCTTCGTTTACCGATCGGTTTGTCAATTTTGAGTCGATTTCAACCAATGCTTTTTTCTCACGCATCAATTTCAAGAAATCAGAAGCTGTAAATGGCTCTAATCCTTTATATTTACGATGCTCGTTCACAGCAGTTTTCATGAAGTTAACCGTAGAAACTCCAGGAATCTCGATAGGATACTGAAATCCTAAGAACACACCTTCTTTAGCGCGATCTTCAGGTTCCATATCCAACAGATCTTTTCCCTGAAAAGTAACTTCACCTTCGGTTACATCATACAAATCTCTACCTGCTAAAACTGCAGCAAGTGTACTTTTTCCGGCACCATTAGGTCCCATGATAGCGTGAACTTCTCCTGGTTTAATCTCCAGGTTAATTCCCTTTAAGATATCTTTTCCGTCAATGGAAACGTGTAAATTTTTAATGCTTAACATTGTATATTTAGCTTTTTGCCACTAGCTGTAAGCTTTTGGCTATTCACATTGTAATTATTTTATAGATCTGTAATGATATTTCACCCAACAATCTATTTACTTAAAATGCTATCAACTAAATCACCAAAACAAAAGGTTAAAAGCTAACAGCTAATATCTAATTATCCTACAGATCCTTCCAAACTGATTTGAAGCAATTTTTGAGCTTCAACAGCGAATTCCATAGGCATTTTGTTAATCACTTCCTTGGCATAACCATTCACGATCAATCCAATTGCATCCTCGGTGTTAATTCCACGCTGGTTGCAATAGAAAATCTGATCCTCACCAATTTTAGAGGTCGTTGCTTCGTGCTCTACTTTGGCAGTTGGATTTCCAATCTCTAAATAAGGGAAAGTATGTGCTCCACACTTGTCACCTAATAATAAAGAGTCACACTGCGAAAAGTTACGAGCTCCCTCACAATTCTTAGCCACTTTCACCAATCCACGGTACGAGTTATTACTCTTACCTGCCGAAATCCCTTTCGAGATAATGGTACTCTTGGTATTGTTACCAATATGTATCATTTTGGTTCCGGTATCGGCTTGCTGATGATTGTTGGTTACTGCAACCGAGTAAAACTCACTTGAAGAACCATCACCTTTTAATATGGTTGAAGGGTATTTCCAGGTTACTGCCGATCCGGTCTCTACCTGAGCCCACATCAATTTGGCATTTTCACCTTCGCAAATACCACGCTTGGTTACAAAGTTGTAAATACCACCTACACCATTTTTATCTCCAGGATACCAATTCTGAACAGTTGAATATTTCACCTCTGCATTATCTTTTACAATAATTTCAACGATAGCAGCGTGTAACTGATTCTCGTCACGCATTGGTGCAGTACAACCTTCAAGGTAACTTACGTAAGATTCATCTTCACATACAATCAATGTTCTCTCGAACTGACCTGTGTTTTCCGCATTAATACGGAAGTAAGTTGACAATTCCATTGGGCAACGAACGCCTTTTGGAATGTAAACAAACGAACCGTCCGAGAACACTGCAGAATTTAAAGCCGCAAAAAAGTTATCCTGAATAGGTACAACAGTTCCCATATACTCCTGAATCAAATCTGGATGATCTTGAACTGCCTCGCTAAACGAACAGAAAATAATTCCTTTTTCAGCTAAAGCTTCTTTAAATGTAGTTTTAACAGACGAAGAGTCCATTACAACATCAACTGCTACATTGGATAGAATCTTTTGCTCATCCAAAGGAATTCCCAACTTGTCGAAAGTTGCACGAATTTCCGGATCAACATCATCCATACTCTCCAATTTTGCTTTCTGCTTTGGAGTTGAGTAGTATATGATATCCTGATAATTAATTTCAGGTATCTTCAGATATGCCCATTCAGGCATTTTCATAGTCTTCCAATGACGATAAGCTTTCAATCTGAAATCAAGCATGAATTTAGGCTCTTTCTTTTTAGCCGAGATCATGCGAATTACATCTTCATTCAGACCTTTCCCAATGTCATCGTTCTCAATGTCGGTTACAAAGCCATATTTGTATTCGCTTTCGGTAACCTCACTTAATATTTTATCTTGTTCTTCTTTCGCCATGTCGTTTAAGTATCAAGTAGAAAGGCTCGCTTATTTTGTAGAATAAAGAACCCTTTCAAAAGAATCCAACATTTAAAATTCAAGGGATTAAATTTATTCGATTAGCTCCCATTAATGTAGGAGTCTAGAAACAATTTGAACGTGCTATTGTTCACCCTTATAAAATTCCCTGCAAATATAACAAAGTATTTAGATATCTTACTGATATAGCCTCAATAAAATACTCCCAAGTCCGTATTAGATCAAACGTAAAGAATTTTGAAAGGATACGTTTGCATAAAAGAGTTTTTTAAACCACCTTATTTTGATGATAAAACATTTTTACAAACAATAAAACTATCAAAAATTAAAACTTCAATTGCGCTCTACATTATATCTGGCAGCGATTAATCAATCTCCCTCTTTTATCCATACCGAAATCAAAATCTAGTTCATATTTCAAAAAAAATCAGTTCCCACTTATAAAACACAAAACAATAATTTCGTTTTGATTTAACTAAATTGGAATTATTTTACTAATATTAAATAAACTTTTACACAATTTATAAGATCATCATATCAAAGTCTTTAAGATGTTTCTGATTTAAAAACTGTGAAATCAAACAAATACTAAGAGTATATAATACACCATTTTACATGATTAAAAAGACAATTATATTTATATCCTTCCTACTAATCTTAATTAGCACAGCAAACTCACAGAGCATTCAGAAAATAACCGGACGCATCACAAATTTAAAAGATTCAACATCCGTTAGCTATGCTCACATTGGAATTCTTGGAAGCAGTATCGGTACTATTTCTAATAAAAATGGAGATTTTGAGATCAAAGGAAACTTTAACCCTGATCAGGATACCTTAATGATATCGCATATAGAATACAAAATGCAATGCATTCCTTTAAAAATGCTAACGGCTAACAAAAATCATATACAACTAAAGCGAAACCAATACATCCTAGCCGATGTAGTTGTGCTACCTGAGAAGGAGAAAAACAAAATTATTAAAAATGTGATTGACAACATTTCAAAAAATTATTCGGATGGAATGTATCAGAGCAAAGCTTTTTACCGTGAAATTCAGTACGACAAAAAAACAAAAACCTACTCTCGTTTAATTGAAGCAGCTCTTACCATTCAGGATGAAAAAGTAACAGCTCCAATTTCAAAAATAAAATGCAGCGTTCAGCAATTGCGGAAATCAAACAACTACACCGACGTTCATGCAGGTTGTAAAAGGTTGATAAATTCATTTGATACTCCCCTCCCGAATCAATTGCATATCTTATTACGAGACAATCCAATAAGATCGCACAAAGCCACAAAACACAGTGGATTACACAATGATCTTAGGTTTATATATGAGAAAAAACTTGACCAACTAAAACTTATTGGCACAATTCATGAAAACGACGAAAGCATATATGTATTGCAATATTCATATAGGGATTACACAAGCACTTTTTATGTAAATAAAAGCAATTATGCACTGCTTAAATTTGAGCATAAACTTGAATCAAAAACAGCATTAATCTACCAACGAACCTATCTCTTTAAGCAAATAGGTGATAAATACTATCCGGCATTTTTTAACTACGAATCCATTTCGGATATACGATCGAACAAAGGAGGTTTAGGCTACACCATTAATAGCTTAACGTTTGTAGATCACAATTTAAATAAGAAAACATTTAAGCGAATAGCCTATAAGGATGTTATTCCAAAACACATTGACCTGTATGATATCAAAATGGAATATGACCAAAACTTCTGGGCAAACTACAATATCATGTTAGAAGATCCCATAGGTAATAAGGTAATTTCTGATTTAGAAAAGCAAAATTCTTTACAAAGGCAATTTGAAGAAAATGCTAGAATTAAGTAATCTTAAACTCTATTATTTTGATCAATAAATCATTTCATTTTTTAAAATTAAAATACAAAACTCCTGCTCACCCTTTAAATTTCATATATTCATAATAATTCATCCAATGAAATTGCTCACAACATCAATCTAAATAACAATAAGTTTATATTTTTTTAACAAAAAGAGGGTTACCTTTTTAACAAAAAAGGAATTAATAGGTAGAAATCACAAACTGCCAATTAATTTTTACCAAATGACACATTTAGAATTAATAGAAAAAACAAGCTACCTTAAAGAGCTCATTAAAAAAGGAAAAACAGGCACACCCAAAGAGTTATCACGCCGATTAAACATTTCTGAACGAAGCCTTTCTCGCTTAATAAAAACTTTAAAAGATACGAAACATCCCATTATTTATTCACGAGTAAAACAATCATACATAACAGAGTAATTCTAAATAAGTTCATCGCCATTATTTGGCGATGAGCTTTCATAATTTAGCCGTCGAGTTATAAATAATGCGCATTCAAAACTCAAACTCTTAATCTCGTTTGGTGAGATTAAAAGTCTATTTAAAGTTAAATTTATTATTAACACTAAAAATTTTGACAAAATGAAAAAGTTAGAATTAAAACAAATGGAGAAAGTAAATGCTGGTGATCAATGTGACAGATTAGAAAGAAGATTCTTTAAGCACATGAATGATCCAAAAGGTCAAAAATTAATATTGAAGATGTTAGCTAAATGCTAATATATTAGCTTTACAAGTAAAAAAGTAAACCTTCTGTTTTATTAATAAACAGAAGGTTTACCCCCCAACACATAACATTTAGCTCATATGAAACCAATTAAATTCTTTCTTGTATTTATTATTTTCTCAATGCAATTCAATGTGTATTCCCAAATTATATTGCACGGGATTATAATAGATAATGATAAAACCCCAATTCCTAATGCCAATATACAACTCAAAAACACATCCAAAGGAACCATATCTAACAAAGAAGGACAATTTACAATATCGATTTCACCCAATTTAGCAAATTCCACCATTCTTATTTCCTGTATCGGATATAGCAATACTTCATATGATGTTAATACATTACGAAAGAAGCAAAAAATCAGCAAATCAATTTTAAAATTAAAATTACCAAAAATTAATTATCAGCTTAACGAAGTTTTAATCACTAATCAGGATATAATTAAGGACCCTTATTCAATATTCCAAAAAGCAGTTTATAAAACCAAAGATCTACTTGCATCCAAGCCACATATTGGTAAATATTATTTTCGGCAAACGCACAAAGATGATTCATCTATGAATCGTTTAATTGAAGCTGCTATCAGCATTTACGACCCCGGAATCAACCAAAATGTAACAGAATGCAAATATAACATAGATCAAATTCATTCGAGTCTAGATAATAGAACTTTACCACACGAATTAAATTTACAATTATATCGTAACTATGCTGAAAGAAAAAAATCAAAACGCTATTCTATGGATATTGATCCTCGAATACCAAAAGCCCCTAAAAAAAATAAGCCGGATACAATATGGAAAAATCCTAAGATCCAAAAATATTTAACAAAAACTTTTGATAATCATCATGCTTCTCTGCCTAACTTTTTCATTAAGTCAAATATGATTAGAAATATCAAGAAAGGAAGAAGAAAAAGATCATTGCCTATTAATCCTAAATTTAAGAATGGTGGTCCAAAAATTACAAATTCATTTATTAAGGAACATACACTTAAGCTAGACACTATACTTTTATATAACAATGAACCTCTTTATAAGATAAAAATACTGCCAAACAAAAGGTATCCTGGAATAGATTATCAAAAATCAAGATATGTTCCCATTGGATGGGCCTATATCCGTGTTAATGATTTTGCTTTTCTTGGATTGGATTATGCATATATCTCAAATCCCAACCATAAAGGCTTTAAATACAAAAATAAACATTATAGTAGATTCAAAGGGAAATTTAATTATTATTTTAAATACCAAATTCGTTTAAAAGAATTTGAAGGAAACCTTTACACTAACTATCTCTATTATGAGCGTAGTGACTATAACAATATCCCTTATGCAAACCTGTTGTCATCTGAGTTTAGTGAATATCTAAACATACCCACAATGCACGGTAGACAACTCTGCAGACAAGAAATGATTTCTACAGAAATTGTTACAGATTCTATTAATGTGGAGACAGAATATAACAATCGAAAGTGGGAAGGTGATTTATATGAAAACCTTCCTTACAATAAGGAATTTTGGGATAATTATTCCAAAATTTTTCCTACACATGAAGAGCAATTGTTAAAAGATAACTTAATAAAGGAGATTCAAAAGAAGAACAAGAATAAAGAAACGCGAACTAAATGAAAAGGGAATTTTACCGATAATTCTTTCAACACCTAATCCATTATTTACATATAGTTTGTTTCAGTCATACTTTCATACATTGAGTATAGGTATAAAATGAACCAATCTTTCATTATTTATTTTCGCTTGAAAAAATCGCACATAATAGAGTTATTATAAATAAGCTCATCGCCATTTTTAGGCGGTGAGCTTTCATAATTTAGTGATCGAGTTAATCAAGAAATATAATTTCAAATAAACTTAAAGATCGAAACATCCTAAAAGTTTTATGAATGTATATCGGCACAATACCAAAATCCTAGGTAGTAAGTATGGTGTAGATTATGCATATCCAAACTCACGCTCAATATCTTACTTAAGGAGATAAGAGCACAAATAAAGTTTAATTTATCATTAACATTAAAATTTAGACACAATGAAAAATTTGAATTTAGAACAAATGCAAAAAGTAAATGGTGGAGCCTCAGATGAGAGATGTATTGCAATGATGAACCGACATGAGAAAAGAGGTGGAGGAAATACAAGATTATGGAGAAGAATTCAAAAAAATTGCAGCGGTAGAGAAATAACTGTCGTTAATTAATTTAACAATATTTGTTCAAATAAAATATTGTTAAATGAAACTAAGTGTCAGAAAATAGCAAATCTATTTACTGACACTATTCAATTATTCTTTATTACGATAAATTTATATATGAAAAAAACATTAAGCTTAATTATATTATTAATACCTATTTTTTGTCTTTCGAATATAAAATTAAATGGAAAATTAACTGATACTAATGATAATCCGATTCCTTATGCCAATATCTATATTAAGAATGCTGCGGTTGGTGTTATTAGCAATCTTAATGGTGAGTTTTATATTAGTATTCCAGATAGACATATAGAAAGTTTTCTAGTATTTTCATCCATTGGGTTTAAATCTAAAGAAGTTTTAATCAAAACATTTAAAAATCAAGAAAATCATCTTATTAAGCTTGAAACTGCCATTATAAATTTAAATGAAGTCACTATAAAAACTAAGGCTACTAATGCCAATAAAATTGTACAAAAGGCTTTAGATCATTACGAAGACAACTTTCCAACTAGACCATTTATAGGTAAAGCTTTTTTACGACATACCGAAAAAACAAAAACAAAATATAAATGGCTGATAGATGCTGCTATTGAAGTTTATGATCCAGGTTTTAACCATTCTTCCAAAGAGATAAAACTCAATATCAATGAAATTAAAAGAAGTATTGATAATCGTAGTATAGACACAGCAAGTATTTATGGTTTTTATTTAAGTAAAATCAAAAACATATCATTCAAGAAATCATTGGAAAGAGGAAATAATTTAAAGAATGAGGATCCTAAAGAAATTCAAAGATCAATTAATTTTCAAGATAATCGATTAAGTAATCCTAGTAAATTATTCTCAAGTGGTTTAAATGTGATTCGCTACTACAAACAAAAGGATGCTATTTTTGATAAAAACATACTTAAAAAGCATAATTTCAAAATAGATACAGTTTTAGCTTACAACTCAGATGAAATCTACAAAATCAAAATCACTCCAAAATCCCCACTAGCAAAATTAAATAAACACTTTGGCAAAATGAGATATCCAATTGGATGGATTTATATTCGAGCCAAAGATTATGCAATTATAGAATTGGATTATACCCTTATACGAAGTAAAGGACGAATTTTGACTCATATGTATGGCTCAAAAATAACATCCTCATTTCATATAAAATTCTTTGACTTTAATGGTAAGATGTATCCTAAACACATTACTCTAAAAAAACCAAAAGCCAATAATGCTCTCAATATTATAGAAAAGAAAATTCATGGAAAAAAAACCAATCCTGAAGATTATTATTACGAAACTCAAGAGATAATATTTAACGACATTAATACAGATATTAGCATAATTACTAAAAAATTAAACAGACTTTGGGATTCTAACTTATTTACGCCACATTCTTACAATTCTGATTTTTGGGCGAATTACTCGAGCATGGTGGAAACAAACGAACAAAGGATATTAAGGGAAAAACTTGAAATAGAATTACAAAAATAGTTCATAAAAATTATCAATCTTATTTATTGCTTCATTAACACAAATGAATTTCAATAGGATTACTTTAAATCAAAAATCGCCTATAAAGCATAATTATTAAATAACGATAATGAAAAAATACATTCAAAATATATTAAATGTAAACGGAGCATTGTTAATTATTCTGTTTTACACCTTTGCTTTTAGCTTGCAATTATTGAACACTGATTTTGTTACAAATGATAAGGTCTGGTATGAGTATATTGCCAAAAAGGAAGATCAGAAATACAATGATGAATACGACGAATATATAGCTGATTTTGAGGAAGATTTAAAGGAAATTGATTTGCCCGAAGAAGATGATTCCTATAGCTGGGACTTTTTTTTAATGGATACAATTATGGTTCTTGCTCCCTTCATAATTGTTTGTATTGGCTTAGCCTCTTTAATTTTTATTGCCTTTCAATTCTCAGAATACTTAAAACATCTCACTTTTAACAAAATCTTAAATTCCAGCATTATAGCCTATCTAATATTTTTCGTTAGTGATGTCTTTAGTGTTATTTATTTTCTAGTATTCAAATCTGATTACCAATATGAAGATGTACAGTACATTAACAACAATTCATCCTTTGCACTAAACGACATTGTTGAAATTCAGGACAAAACATCTTTGATAAATGATGTGATTGCAGATGTAAACCTTTACGTTTTTGCTTATATTTTTCTAATCCCTTTATTCCTTCATATCGCAAGTAACATACCTTACAAAAAATTATTACAAGCAATTTCTCTTCCTGTCTTATGTGGATTCTTGTTATACGAAAGCATTATGATTTACCTAACCATCTAAAACAGTAATATGAAGAGAACTATTCTAATTATCACTATTATTGCTTTTCTGGTTTTAATGCTTTTGCTAACCATTAAAAAAGCAATAGATGTAGAAAAAAATATTCCTAAAAAGGAGCTCGTTAATTTGATAGAAATTCCAACCTTCGAATTTAAAACTTTAAACAACGAAATGTTGGGAAATTTAGATTTGGAAACAGGTAAGAGTACAATTATTATTCATTTTAGTCCTACCTGCGATTTTTGTGATCAGGAAGCCAAAATTATTAAAAACTATTTCAGTGAATTCGAGAAGAGTCAAGTTATTTTCACCTCTAATCATAGTAAAAAATCGATAAAGAATTTTCAGGAAAAACATGAATTGGATGCATTTCCAAACATCTATTTTTTACAATATCAAAAGAATCAATTCCAAGAACTATTTGGAACTCGTAAGTTACCATCCATTTTTATTTTTGATACACAATTTGGTCTGCTTAAAAAAATAGATGAAGCCATAAGTGCCAAAACCCTTATTAAATATACAAGAGCAGCCAATGATCGATAAAAGAATAAAAAAAGCAATGGTTCTGCAGCACGACGAAAAAGATTGTGGTGTAGCCTGCTTAAAAAGTATCATCAGGTATCATGGAAACGATATCTCCCTGGAAAAATTAAGAAGGGAAAGCGGTACAAATAACAAAGGTACAAGTTTACTGGGATTGTATCAGTCAGCACTTCAAAACCAATTAAAAGCTGAAGGACTTGAAGGAAGAATTGATGATTTAAAAAAACTAAATCAGCCAGTTATACTTCACGTAAGTTTAGAAGGGAACTTTGAACACTATATTGTCTGTTTCCAATATACGCACAACAAGTTTATAATAGGAGATCCTGCAGAAGGAATCGTTAAATTTACCGAAGAAGAACTGCAGGAAATCTGGCAATCGGGTTACCTTTTGCAACTCTCACCTAATTCGGAATTCAGAGCAAATGGATTTCATCCCAATAGAAGTCTAAAATGGTTAAAAGATCATTTGGTACAAGATAAAAATCTGTTTGTTTCATCAATTTTATTAGGCACAATACTGGCAGTTCTTGGATTGGCAACGGCCGTTTTCACAGAGCAATTGGTTGATGATATACTACCACAAAGAAACTTTAGCCTTTTGTTAAAAGGAATTGCCAGTTGGGGTTTACTTCTTTTATTGAGCAACTTTTTCTCCTATGTGCGACAACTGTTAATGTTTCGTCAGTCGTTTGAATTCAATCAAAGAGTGATAAAGTATTTCCTTGGCAAGTTGATTTATTTGCAAAAATCATTCTTCGATAGCAAAAAGCAAGGAGACATGATCGCACGAATGAACGATAGTCAAACCATACAATCGGCGGTTCAGTATGTGGTAGGTCAGGCTGTAATTGATATTTTACTCTTGATCGTATCTTTTTCTTTTTTGTTCTATTACAACAGCGAAACAGCTTTATTTGCATTGACCATTCTTCCTTTATTAATTTTACTTCTCTCACTCTATTTAAAAGCTATTAAATCGAAACAAAGAGATGTAATGCAACAACATGCCATTAATGAATCGAATTATATCGAAACCACAAATGGCATACACTCCATTAAAAGTTTCCAGAAAGAAGAATACTTTCAAAGCAAAGCACAGAGAATCTATCAAAAATACCAAAGAAGTATTTTTTCTTTTAGAACCTTTTCTTCCAAATTTGATTTATCGCTTGATAGCATCAACACCTTCTGCTTGATACTAACCATTGCCTATGCATCCTTTTTGTTTATGGAAGGAAAAATTCAATTGGGAGAACTAATTGCCTCATTAAGTATTACAAATATTTTAATCAATTCTGTCGAAAATCTTGTTCTTGCAAACATCAACATTCAAGGTGCCAGAGTAGCCTTAGAACGCATGTTTGAATTCACCGAAGAAGAAAAGGAATTTACTACCGAAGATACACCTGATCCTTTCCATTTTGAGGAATTACACTTCAACAATGTAAATTTTGCCTATCCAGGACAAGGTGCACTCTTAAAAGACATCAACTTTTCCATAAAAAAAGGTGAAATCACCTCTTTATTGGGTGAGAATGGATGTGGCAAAAGTAGTTTACTACAAATTGTACAAAAATTTTACACCAACTATTCTGGTGAGATAAGAGTAAATGGTGACGACTTAAAAGATGTATCAACAGTAAGCTGGAGAAATGTAATTGGTGTAGTTCCGCAGACCATTAAAATATTTAATGGTAGCATTCTCGACAATATCTGCATGGAAAATGGAGAAGAAAAGGAGAAGGAAATCATCGCCTTTTGCAAACAATTGGGTCTGGACAGGTATTTTAGCAAACTACATCACTCCTATCATACCTTGGTTGGCGAAGAAGGCATCAATCTTTCGGGCGGAGAAAAACAAATGGTAGCCTTGGCCAGAGCACTCTATCGACACCCCCAAGTCTTGATACTTGACGAGGCCACTTCGGCCATGGACAGGAATACCGAAAATTTCGTACTTGATTTATTAAAAAATCTGAAAAGAAATATTACAATTCTTTTCATTACCCATCGTCTGCACATTCTTAAATCCTTCGATGGTAACATTTTGGTTATGGAAGATGGCAATATAAAAGCCAATGGAAATCATGAGCAGCTTTTAAAAGGTAACAACCTATATAGTAATTACTGGAACGATTTGTTATATGCTTAACTTATACGATTTTGAAGAAACCTGGGATTCGCTTAAACAGCACAAAAACCGTAATTTACTTACTGGATTTGGAGTCGCATGGGGAATTTTCATTTTGGTATTACTGGTAGGAGCAGGTAGTGGTTTGCAAAAAGGAATCATGGTACTCTTTAAGGATTACACTCAGAATAGTTTATGGATTTACGGGGGAGAAACAAGCATGTCGAAGCCCGGACAAAGATCGGGAAGAACTGTTGATTTTAAAGAACATGAATTGAAAATGTTTGCTCAACGATATCCTGAGATACAGGAAATTTCCCCTGAAATAAACTATCCTGGTAAAAAGCTGCATTCAAAATTCAAGTCGTACAAAAGGTTCCAATGTTACGGTGTAGTAAGCTCTTATTTTAAGATTAAAACCTTTAAAGTAGAAAACGGAAGGTTACTTAATAAAAACGATGACCAAACGCATGCCAGGGTTGTTGTTATCGGCAAACAAATTGCCAAAGCACTTTTTGGAAAAGAAAATGCCATTGGAAAATTCATATCCTTAGATGGTGTTTGGTTAAGAGTTGTTGGCATATTAGCTGAAAAATCGATGTTTTCGAACAATCAACAACAAATTTATATTCCCTATCAAACATTAAAAGATCAATACAATTACGGTAAAACTATTGATTGTTTTAGTATTTCTTTAAACTCAGATACCTCACCAATCACATTCGAAGAATATTTTAAAACTTACCTGGCCAAAAGGTATTCTTTCCATAAAAACGATAAAAATGCTATTTACATAGAAAATTTACAAGCCGATGCCAAAGCCTTTAATAGTCTATTCAAATCCATACAATTCTTTTTATGGATAGTAGGCATATGCATGCTCTTGAGCGGAATAGTTGGCGTGAGTAACATTATGCTTGTAGTAGTGAAAGAGAGAACACAGGAAATTGGTGTTCGAAAAGCCATAGGTGCTCCTCCGGGAAACATCCTATTTATGATTATAAATGAGTCGATCGCCATTACCTTGATTTCAGGTTTGGTAGGATTAATAGCCGCTTCGCTTATCGTATTTCTAATTAACGCTTCGATGAGTGCAATAATTAGTGACAAAGGTTCAATATTTAAAGGTTTGGATGTTAATATTCCCATTGCCATTGGAGCACTTATTTTACTCGTTCTTGCCGGAGCTATTGCCGGACTTTATCCGGCAAAAAAAGCAGCTTCTGTAATGCCAATTAAAGCCTTAAATTCAGACAACCAATAGATTATAAAATGAAAAACAAAGCAAATATTACCGTTATTATCTTTATTGTTATCATCATTGGTGGATTATTACTAATTAAATTTAGTGGAAACAATGAAAAATACATTGCTACTGAAAAACCAAAAATTGTAAATCTTAAATTAAGGCAATACCTATCCGGCATTCTCATCCCCAACAAAGAAATCGAAATTAAATCTCAAATATCTGGGATCCTAAAAAAAATGCATGTAAAAGCAGGTGATACCATTAAAAGAGGCGATTTAATTGCAGAGGTTAGCATTCTACCCAACCCACAAAATATTGAAACTGCTTCGAATACCCTTACCACCTGCCAAATTAATTTTTCGAAATGCGAAAAGGAATACAAGCAATACCAAAATCTGTTTCGAAAACAGGTAGTTGCCGAACAAGAATTTGATAAATACCAAGATGCTTATTTAATTAGCAAGGAAGAATTGAAATCAGCTAAAAAACAATTGGAGATCATTGAAAAAGGATACACCAATGATCAAAAAAACATTCCTAATTTCATTCGTTCCACAGTATCGGGTACGGTACTCGAAATACCCCTAAAAGAAGGAGCAAGTATAACAGAACGAAATAATTTTAATGCAGGTAGCAGTTTAGCGATCATTGCCAATTTAGAATCGCTTATATTCAAGGCTAAAGTAAACGAATCTGACGTTGTCTACCTTAAAAAAGGAATGGATCTTAATATAGAAATTAGTGCCTTAAAAGATCAACAGATTTTGGCAGAATTGACTCATATTACTCCAAAGGCCAAAGAAGAAAATGGAATTATGAAATTCGATATCGAGGCCAAAGTCAACAATACGCAAAAGGTTAAGCTCTACCCAGGATTCTCAGCTGTGGCAGAAGTAATTTTAGACAGCCGAGACAGTGCAATAACCATAAAAGAACGCAATTTGATCTTTAAGAAAGACTGTACCTATGTGGAATTATTGGACAAAGATTATAATGTGAAAAAGCAATCGGTTAAAACGGGATTATCCGATGGTTTACGGATTGAAATTAGGGAAGGAATAAGCACTAATGATAAAATAAAAGTGCAGAAAAACTAATAAACCTTTATTACTAAAATGAACTACGAAGAATTCCTGAAACGTATAATCTACCTCATTGAGCTAATCGAAAAAGAACGAACAGGAACACCTCAAGAACTTGCAAACAAACTGCATATCTCGGTAAGTTCGGTATATCGCACAATTAAGCTATTAAAGCAGTGCGGACTCCAAATAGAATATTCAAGGATCAGGGGTACATATTATTTTTTTGAGAGCGAAGCATCCAAACTTATTAAGATTTAATTTAAACTATTTCACTTTCATCTGCTGCGAGTTGGCTACATTAACTTCCTTCCTGAAAATCAATAATTCTTAAATAAAAAACAAAATGAAAAACAATGATTTAATCCAAGTTGTTTTCACCGAAGAAGAATTAACCGAAAACAATACCCATTTAGATGCTTTGCTAACAGCCGTAACCAAGAATGCTCCCGAGCTATCATCTGAAGAAAGAACACGTTATGGAAAAATTGGCGGATCGAACAAGTTACTGGTGGGCAAAGCGCATTTGTTTATGCAGCAAAACCCAAGTTTGGTTCCTGCCTTTGTGAGCATGGAAGAATTCGCACGCGATTTTAAAGCTCGAAAAGAAATTGAAGGAATGATTCAAAAACTTGAGCTCATCACACGCCGCTTGAGTGATACAAAAATTCTTCTGGATAACGACAACTACAATGATGCCATGGCATTCTATCGTGCAATTCGCTACTATGCAGGAGAGCAGGAACAAATGGCTATCCCTATTTATGAAGAAATGAAACAGTTTTTTCCTCATGGTAAAAAAAAGGAGGAAGTAAGCGCTAATACTGAAAAGTAATAATACAATTCAATTGATTTAATTAAAGGCACGAATTTATTCCGCCAATTTCGAAAACGGAACTTTACCCCTTTAAAAGTTCCGTTTTATTTTTCTTATATCGAAGCTCGAAAATGACAAATAAAGGATAGAAAACCATAGGTCTACCTTTGACTTTCATACCCTTTTATCTGATTTACAAGGCTAAAAGCTTGAATTTGACTCTTCGAAGCTTGCAAAACAAGAGTAGAGGATTCAATTTCTATACTTTAGGATTGAATTTCAACACTAAAAGCATCAAATTCATACTTCGAGGCATTAAAATCAAACCTAAACCCCTGCCCTTATTCAAAAAAGCTTTGATTTTGATTCTTCAACCTCTACAATTCATAAAAATAACCCTTAAAATCTTAAAAAATTATCGTTTAATATCTCAGAATGAAACTAAACTAATAGTTAAAGTCTATAATTTAACATTTCTTAGACTTAATGTTTAGCACAAAAATCATATATTCATAGAATTATTTTATTAGGTTATACCAATTTCATTAAAGGGTGAGCAAATAAAAATTGAAATATTTTGTGCTTATGCAAGGAGAAAAAGTAAGCCATAGCAGAGTTACGGTGAATCTTTTTTAACGAAGCAGAAGCGCAAAAGAAACAATTTTAAGGCTCAATTTTTAGTTAATTTGGTATTAAGCCAAATCACATTCATAAACTGCCAAATATGAACAAAGCGATTGTTATTGCAACACTCTTGTTGTGCTCCTTATTTTCTGCAACAGCACAAATTCAGGTTAAGTCAAAAATCATTGACAAAGAAACCAAAAAAGCCATTCCTTTTGCCAACATATCCATTGCTGAGACTACAAAGGGAACCATAAGCAATAAAGAGGGAGATTTTCAACTATACATTAGTACTTCGGGGCTTAACACAAGAGTTCTTGTTAGTAGTTTGGGTTATCAAACAGTTTCGATACATCCTAAAAAAATAGGAGAAGTTATAAAACTCATTCCAGTAACTTATGATATTTCGGAGGTTAAGGTAAGTGCCAGTAAACTGATGAGTGATCCGAAAAAGATATTGAAAGAATGCATGAAAGCTGCTCCTAATTTTAAACCCAATCAACCCTATATCAACAAAGGATTTTTACGACAAACCCACCTACTCAACAAAAAGTATGTAAAATTAATTGAGGCTGCTTTATTAACCTACTCCACACCCAATGAATCCAGATCTAAGGTGCATATTGTTGAGAAAAGAAATACCTATGACAATAGAGAAATTGACTCTAAACATTTAAGTTTTTTTAAAAATTGGGATAGTATGCGTCGTAAGAAAGCTCAAAGAGAAGCTGAAACCTTTACTCCTAATAAGGAAGAGTTACTAGAATTAATACAAGGTGCTGATGAAGAAAAAAATTCTATATGTGATTTAATACAACTTGAAACAGCCTACGAAGCCAATATAAAATCTCTTCGATACAATCTTAATGTGCTCTACAAAAACAAATACACGCAATTTAAACTCGATACCATTCTCGACAGAGATGGAGAAGCGGTATACAAAATAAAAATACTACCAACTCCTAAAACATTGCAAAATGGGGTTATTATAGATTTAGGACATCTACTTGTTTCAGCTAAAGATTTCGCTTTATACGAACTTAAATTTGCCAGGGTACAAAATCCTAATTTAAAAGATAAAAGGCTAATAGGTTTTACAAACCTATTCAGCTCAAACTTTACTTTAAAGTACAAACGCTATAAAGAAAAACTATATCCGACCTACTACAAGTCGCACCGACGAGATTTTACAGGAATGTCTTCCGATTTAAAAAATCAAATTCAACAAAAAAAATATCCCCGCATTTCAAGAGAGTTATTATTCACAGAGATTATTGAAAATGCGAATGAGATAACTAATACGATTCCTAAAAAATGGAATGACAAACTATACCAACCTAGCGAATACCACCCTGAGTTTTGGGAGAATTACAACATTCTGCTCGAAACCAAGGACGAAGCCAAACTAAGAACAGATTTAGAAGGTGAATCCAACATGCAAGAGCAATATCAACATTCTACAGATAGTGTTCAGATAAACAGAGTGAATTGAAAAGTGACTAATCAACTTTCGAAATTAAATACCATAAGTTTTAATGCTGAGATGGGTTAAAATCTCAAAATAAGAAACCAAAATGATGAAAGCAATTCTAAGTACAAGTCTGATCATAGTTATTTTTCTAACTAATGTTCAGGCTCAAATTCAAGTCAAGTCAAAAATTATTGACAAAGAATCCCAAAAAGCCATTCCGTTTGCCAACATATCAATTGCTGAGACTACAAAGGGAACCATAAGCAATAAAGAAGGAGATTTTCAACTTTACATTCCCATGGTAGGATTAAATACTAGAGTATTAATTAGTAGTCTAGGCTACCAAAGTATCTCAATACATCCTAAAAAGATTGGAAATAAAATAGAGCTCATACCTGTTTCTTATGACATATCAGAAGTAAAAGTGAGTGCCAGTAAACTGATGAGCGATCCAAAAAAAATATTGAAGGAATGTATGAAAGCTGCTCCTAATTTTAAACCCAATCAGCCCTATATCAACAAAGGATTTCTAAGACAAACATCTTTGCTAGATAAAAAGTATATGAAATTAATTGAGGCTGCACTGTTCACCTACGCAACACCCGAGGAGCCAAAAATAAAAGTTCATATTCTTGAAAAAAGAAACACTTTCGATAATAGAGAAATTGATGCTAAGAACCTTTACTTTTTCAAACAATGGAAAGAGGTTCGATATAAAAAAGCACAGAAAAACTCTAAAAATTATAATCCAAGCAAAGAGGAACTACTTCAGCTCGTTAGAGATACAGATGAAGAAAGAAATTCAATTGCAAACCTTCGAAGATTGAAGACCGCTCACCAAGCTAAAATTGGTGATATGTGGCACGATTTGAAGAAAATTTACAAAAGCAACTTTCACCAAATAAAATTGGATACCATTCTCGATTTAGATGGAGAAAGAATGTATAAACTAAAGATATTGCCTACCCCTAAAGAGCTTAAAGAATCATCTGATATAAGGTTGGGACATATTCTAATATCTACAAAAGATTTTGCTTTGTATGAATTAAAAATAGGGGATTTTAAGAATCCTAAAGTTAAATCAAGACTATATATGTCCTATTACTGTATTCTTAAATACAAAAAGTACCAAGGCAAACTTTATCCAACTTACTACAAATCATTCGGAAGAGATTTTGCTGGATTCACATCAAACATGGGCGATCTAAATAATAAAAAACGAAAAAGTCCTCATCTAATTAAGGAGTTCTTATTTACAGAAATCATAGATCAAGCAGATCAAGTTAGCAAAATGCTTCCACAAAAATGGAACGACAAACTTTATGAGCCAAGCGAATACCATCCAGAGTTTTGGGAGAATTACACCATACTGCTAGAAACAAAGGACGAAGCCAAACTAAGAACAGATTTAGAAGCTGAAGTAAGTTTGAAAGAACAATACCAACATGCTGCAGATAGCATTCGAATTAATCAGATTAACTAATTAAATCCTGCCAGATGAAACCAATAGTTATAATAATACTGTGCACACTATTTATGGCGCCATTTTCACTTTTCAGTCAAAACAAATTAAAAGCAAACATTGCCAGTTCCGATAAAGAACCAATTTCCTATGCCAGTGTGGTACTAAAAGGAACAAGTCTAGGCACCATTAGTAATGCCAATGGTGATTTTGAATTGGCTTTGCCTGTTGATGATACGAACCAACAAATCTTTATATCATGTATTGGTTACAAAAGTCAGAAGTACGATATAGATTCCCTTTTACGAATACAAAAAAATGGAGCCGTTCCTGTGCTTAGACTTGCAAAACAATCGTACCAATTGCAAGAAATTATTGTTGGCAAGCAAGAGATACTAAAAGATGCCAAACAGATATTTGCCAATGCCATTAACGAATTGCCTAATTTACTGGATAACCAGCCTCATATTGGCAAATATTATTTTCGTCAATCTCATGGCAACAAAACCAGCATAAACCGGTTGATTGAAGCTGCAGTTAGTATTTACGATCCGGGTATATCTCACAAAATTGAAGAGTGCAAATTCAATATTGATGAATTGCAATCGAGTTTAGATAGTAGACATCAAGATTATAATTTTCTTCTGAGTTATTATCTAAGGCTAAACAAAAAGAAAAAAATGCTCTCCGATAGCACTCTTACAAAGAATTCTTCACACAAAGATCCGATCATTCAAGAGCACCTTATTAATGCTTTCGATAACAACAAAGCCTCATTTTCTAAATTTTTCACTTGTACAAATATGATTCGTGCTGCACAAAAAGACAAAAGAAGAGGTTCCAAGAAAGTGAATCCATGGTTTGTTAATGGTGGTCCATTAATTAGTAAAACCTTCATGAAAAGACATCGGTTCAAATTGGATACCATTGTACTTTACAATGGTGAAGCAACTTATAAAATAAAAATACTGCCCAATAAGAACTACCCTGGACTAGAAAAACAAAAAAATAGTTTTATACCAATTGGGGTAAGCTATGTTAGAGTAAAAGATTATGCCTTTTTAAGTATGGATTATGGCTATATCAACAATCCTAAAAATAAAGGATATCGATTTAGAGGTGAACGCCACGGAGGATTTAAAGGAAAATTCTATTATTTCTACTTGTTCAAAATTAAATTTAAAGAATACAATAACAAACTCTACCTCAGCTATCTTTATTCTAGACGTAAAGATTACAACAACATGTCAGATCGTTTCATTCAGGAATTGGTGAATACTGAAATCATCAACGATCAGAATGTTGTTAACACACAATTGAACCAATTGAATTGGAAAGGTGATCATTACGAAAAGTTACCATACAATAAAGAGTTTTGGGACAAGTACTCCATTATGCTCCCTACCACAGAACAAGAAAATCTAAAGAAAAACCTTCAACAAGAACTTCTAAAAAAATAAAGCCATGAAAAGATTTATAAATACAATAACAAACATCAAAACAGTATACGTTTTAATATTCACGCTTGTAATTACACTTCTTGCAAATTTTATTTATTACGATCATATCAAAACCGATGAAATCATAAGAAAATACAAACAAGAACAACAAGCTCAAGAAGAAGCAGAAGCCTACCAAGAGCACGATGAATTAATGGCAGACTTTAAAGATGATTTAGCTGAAATTGAACTAGAGGCAGAAAAAGAAACAGAATCCAACACAACTTATTTTGACGATGCATTTTTTAATATTACCTATGATTCTATTCCTCCACTAAGCATTTCTCTGGGATTGGCTTTATTTGTTTTTATTAGCTTTCAATTCTTCCCAAATTTAAAAGATATTGCATATGGTAATCTTTTAAAATCGACACTTATTGCCTACTTAATATTTCCATTGAGTACATTGTTTACATGCATTTGGTTTGGCTTGTTTCAAACAAAATATGAAGTGACCGATCTGTATCAAATGGAAGGGATTCTAAACCCTAGCATTCAGAGTTTTTTAGCAAAGCCAACTGAAGACCAATGGTATCATTATCTATTTGCGGATATGACCCTTCAAAATCTGCTATTCGCACTTCTTATTCCTTTCTTTTTAAAGACCATTATTGGATTTAAATATTCCGATCTCTTTAAAAAAATGACCATAGCACTTGTTGGATTTTTTATTGTATTCCATTTCGTATCACCTTATCAGTTATATGTAATTTTCTTATTTGATTAATTGTAAACATGTATATAATGAATCGAAAAACAATTATTCTAGGTATTGTAATCATCTTAGTAATTTCCTTAGGAGTGATTATAAGATCTCAAATTCTAAAAAAAGAAAACGGCTTAAAGCAAACGAAGGATGCCAAAGTAGAACTTACTTCCTTACCCGAATTCAATTTTCAGGACACATTAGGAAACTCATTTGCCAAAGTCAACTTAGAAAAAGATAAACCTATTGTTGTGGTTCACTTTGGTAATTTTTGCCCCTATTGTCACGAGGAAGCTAAAATTATGAGTCACTATTCCAAAGAGTACAAAGACTTCCAACTCTTGTTTGTTACCAAAGATGAAATGAAAAACATAAACATCTTCATGAACAAACACAAGCTAAGAGAAAAATTGAACCTTACTGTTTTGAGATATGAGAACAATGAGTTTGAAGAAACTTTTGGTTCCAAATCACTTCCTTGTGTTTTCATTTTCGACAAGCATAAACAATTCGTGCAACATTTTGATGGAGCAGTAACAGCTCGTACATTGATTAAATATACTCGTGCTGCAAGAATTAGATAATTAAAATTATTTTTTCATATCTAGTAGTCAAAACCTAACAGGTTAATAATTCCTGTAGGGTTTAATATTTTTTCTACCTTTGCAGGCAAATTCTAAATTTAGATATCAGCTTATTATGCAGGAAAACAAGGCACAAGGAACCGACATTTCTTCTATGGGAGAATTCGGTTTAATCAAACATCTGACTAAAAACATCAAGTTAAAGCACTCAAGTTCCAATGTTGGTGTTGGCGACGATGCTGCCGTGCTTGATTACAGCAACAAAAAAACGGTTGTGACTACTGACTTGTTGGTAGAGGGAATTCATTTTGATTTAATGTATACTCCTTTAAAGCACCTGGGATACAAAGCTATTGCGGTAAACGTATCAGATGTTTATGCCATGAATGCTTGTCCAAAACAGGTGACTGTTTCCATTGCTATTTCTAAACGATTTACCGTTGAAGCTTTAGATGAAATTTATGATGGTATCCGTTTGGCTTGTGAGAATTACGATGTTGATTTGGTAGGTGGAGACACTACATCATCACTAACAGGAATGTGTATTTCAGTAACTGCTATTGGTGAAGCTACAGAAGAAGAATTGGCTTACAGAAGTGGTGCTAAAGTAAATGATTTGGTTTGTGTTAGTGGTAATTTAGGTGCGGCTTATGCCGGATTACAATTGCTAGAGCGCGAGAAACGCGTTTTCGATAACAATCCAAACATGCAACCAGATTTATCGGGTCACGATTACATTTTGGAGCGTCAATTAAAACCTGAAGCCAGAAAAGATATCTACGAAAGACTAAAAGAGGCAAAAATTGTCCCTACATCAATGATTGATATCTCAGATGGATTGTCATCGGAATTGATGCACATTTGTGAAGAATCGAAAGTTGGATGCCAGGTTTACGAAGAGAAAATTCCGGTAGACTATGCAACTCATAAAATGGCTGAAGAGCTAAATATGAACTACAGTACCTTTTCGCTTAATGGTGGAGAAGATTATGAGCTGTTATTCACCGTTCCTTTGGATAAATTCGACGATATTGAAAAAATTGAAGATGTGAAAGTAATTGGTCACATTACCGAAGCATCGAAAGGTCATTATTTGGTAACACGTGATAATGTAGAGATAGAATTACAGGCTCAGGGTTGGAATCCTATTAAAGAAGATTAAATACCTCATCCTTTTTAAAAATAATTGGGTTGAAAACCCACATGAACCCGAGTAAATTACTCGGGTTTTTTATTAATAATTGATTGTCAATCAGGTAATGTTTCATATTTAAACTGTCCTTACAGGACGATTCTTATTCCGTTTCTCATTCACCTCAAAGCGCTGCTTTTGAATGAAGTAAATTGCCACGTTGTGGCGTTCATAAATCATGTTTAAATAGAATCTCAACATTCAGACTGAAAGTCTGATTTAATTCAGCCAAAGGTAACACCTTTGGATATCCATCATCAATATCCTCGCCCTGAAAGGGCAATTCAATCATTAATCACTCCATATATATTCTTCCTTATACTCAATGCCATATTCCTTCAAAAACAAAAGGTATTCATCTTTGAAACTCAATTTTTGATGATGTGCTTCCTGATTTTTAATATACAATTTTGTTTTTTCATGTAAAGAGGAACTTACAGAAAAACCAGCATAACCAGCCTGCCATGCAAACTTTGAATAATTGATCCCTTTAGTTTTAATCCAACGACTACTGTGTCTTTTAATCTCTTCTACTAATTTTGCAAGAGCAATATTTTTTGACATCACACAAAGAACGTGAACATGATCTTCAACCCCATTAATTATTATTGGAATAGAACCATTATCCTTAATTACAGCACCCATATAAGCATAAAGTTCTGCACGATTTTCCTTTTGATTTTGATTGAATTATTTTTCACATGAAAAATAATGTGTACAAATAGTTTCGATAATGATTGTGCCATATTAATAAAGATTAAAGTGCCCTTTCAGGGCGAACCCATTCCAATTATTAATTACCCCAAAGCCTTACTTTGGGCTGAAATAAGCTACCACTTCGTGGTGCAAAAAACATTCATTAAATTAACAATATTATTTAAATTAACAGAATCAATATTTTATTGTGGCTCTCTATAAAATGCTTAAAAACAAAAAAAGTGAGATTCTCTTTCGAAGATCTCACTTTTTTCATATCCTAGTTGAATTGTGTTTACTCTGGGAAGTATCCTCTCATGATACCACGCTTAGAGTTCTTCACAAACAGAATAATTTCATCACGCTCAGGTGAAGCTGGCATTTCGGCCTCAATAGCTTCCAATGCTGTAAAGTTATTCATACCTTTTTGGTACAAGTAACGATATACATCCTGAATTTCACGAATTTTTTCATTTCCGAATTCACGACGACGCAAACCAATTGAGTTTACACCAATATATGAAACCGGCTCACGACCAGCCTTCACGAATGGTGGAATATCTTTACGAACTAAAGAACCTCCTGAAACCATAACATGAGAACCAATGTGAACAAATTGGTGAATAGCAACTAACCCACTTAAAATAGCAAAATCGTCGATTACAACTTCACCTGCTATTTGAGTAGCATTACCAATAATACAATTGTTTCCAACAACGCTATCATGTGCAACATGAACGTATGCCATTAACAAACAATTATCACCAACAATTGTTTTACCTTTTGCAGCAGTTCCTCTATTAATGGTTACACACTCGCGAATTGTTGTGTTGTTACCAATTTCAACAGTTGTTTTTTCACCACGGAATTTTAAATCCTGCGGGGTTGCTCCAATTACAGCTCCTGGAAAAACATTACAGTTTTTACCAATACGAGTTCCCTCCATAATGGTAGCATTAGAACCAATACGAGTACCTTCTTCAATTACAACATCTTTGTCAATAGTAACAAACGGCTCTATCACAACATTATCTGCGATTTTTGCCTCTGGATGTACATATGCTAACGGTTGCTTCATTTTAATCTATTTTCTTTACTAGATAATCCTCAATGAAGATTATGCAAGGTAGTAGTTAAAAATTCTTATTTTTTCTTTGCGATCTGAGCCATAAACTCACCTTCGGCAACAATAGTATCACCAACAAAAGCTAAACCGCGCATGTTAGCAACTCCCCTACGAATTGGAGATAAGAACTTTAATTTAAAAATTAAAGTATCACCAGGAACTACTTTCTTTCTAAACTTAATGTTATTCTGAGTCAAGAAATAAGTACCATAATTTTCAGGATCTTCAACCTGGCTAAGAACTAAAATTCCACCACATTGAGCCATAGCTTCTACCATTAATACACCCGGCATAACTGGTTCTCCTGGGAAATGACCAACGAAGAAAGGTTCGTTCATTGATACATTTTTTACACCCACGATGCTATCATCCTGAATATCTATAATTTTGTCAACCAATAAAAAAGGAGGACGGTGAGGCAATAATCCCATTACCCCGTTAATGTCTAACACTGGCTCTTTATTTGGGTCATAAGCCGGAACTGAATCTTTTCCCATTTCTTTTTTAATTCGTTTGATTAATAATTTTGCCATTTCGGTATTTGGACCGTGACCTGGGCAGCTTGCAATTACTTTTCCCTTAATAAACTTGCCACAAAGAGCAAGATCACCAATCACGTCTAATAGTTTATGACGAGCACATTCATTATCGAAGTAAAGTTCAAGATTACTTAATATTCCTTCTTTCACTTCAACTCTGGTGTGATCAAATAAATCTGCAATTCGGTCAAGCTCTTTTTGTTCCATTGGTTGATCCATGATCACAATGGCATTATCCAAATCTCCACCTTTCACCAAATTGTTATTCAATAAAAACTCCAATTCGCGTACAAAAACAAAAGTACGACACATTGAAATTTCATCTTTATAATCATTTAAGGATATTAAGCGGGCAAATTGATTTCTCAACACTTTCGAATCGAAAGAAATCATCGTATCAACGCTATATTCATTATCTGGAAGAATGCTTATTTCCGAACCACGAGCTTCATCCTTATAAGTAATTTTTTCTTTTACTACGTAATATTCACGAACAGCATCTTGTTCAACTATACCTACCTCTTCAATTCCTTCAACGTAAAATTTAGCACTTCCATCTAAAATTGGAGGTTCTGGAGAGTTCATCTCAATCATACAGTTATCAACACCTAAACCATATAAAGCCGATAAGGCATGCTCTACTGTTTGAACTTTGAAATCACCTTTTTGCAAAACAGTTCCTCGAGAAGTATCTCCTACGTACTCGGCACTTGCTGCTAAAGTTGGTTGACCTTCCAGATCAACACGTTTAAACTGATATCCGTGATTTTCAGGAGCAGGTACAAACTTAATAGAAACCTCTAAACCTGTATGAAGTCCTTTTCCTGTTAATGTAAATTCTTTCGCTAATGTTCTCTGCTTATCTGCCATAAACTCGACAATAATTTTTGATATACTAGTTACCAGAGAGAAATCTCCCTATTTCTCTTCTTCTAATTGTTTTACTTTTCTCTCTAAATCGATCAACTGTTCTCTCATCTTTGGAAGATTTCTAAACAATACGTACGATTTTTGGTAAGGACCAAATTCAAATGCAGGCGATCCTTGTACTACAGCACCTACCTTTTTAATATTTTTCCCAAGTCCCGATTGAGCTGCTATTTTCACTTCATCGGTAATACTAATATGTCCGGCAAAACCAACTTGTCCACCAATCATACAATTCTTACCAATTTTAGTGCTTCCTGCGATACCTGTTTGAGATGCAATCACAGTGTTCTCATCAATCTCAACATTGTGTGCAACCTGAATAAGATTATCCAACTTTACCCCTTTACGGATAATAGTAGCTCCCATTGTTGCTCTATCAACACAAGTGTTAGCACCAATTTCAACATGATCTTCAATAACAACACTTCCTACCTGAGGAACTTTCTTATAGTCATTGGCTGATGACGGAGCAAATCCAAATCCATCTCCACCTATCACTACGCCAGAATGGAAAATACAATCTGAACCAATTTTACAGTTCTCGTAAATTTTCACTCCTGAGTTTAAAATGGTATTGTCACCAATAATTACATTATCACCAATATAAGAGTGAGGATATATTTTTACATTCTCACCAATTTTAACATTGGTACCAATGTATGCAAAAGCACCTACATAAACCTTATCGCCTACCGTTGCAGTTTTACTTACATACGATGGCTCTTCAATTCCTATTTTCTGAGGCTTACTTTGCTCATACATTTCAAGCAATTTTGCTAAAGACTGATAAGCATCATCAACCCTTACCAGAGTTGCCGAAATTTCTTTCTCTGCCTTAAAATCTTTATTCACCAATACAATTGATGAATCGGTTGTATAAATATAATGCTCGTATTTAGGGTTTGCTAAAAAAGAAAGAGTACCTGGTTTGCCTTCTTCAATTCTGGATACATTGTTTACAGCAACATTTCCGTCGCCATCTACTTCTCCATTAAGAAATTCTGCAATATCTTGGGCTGTAAAATTCATTTGTTCTGCTTTTTTCAGATTTATATCAAGCAGATTTATATTTGAAATGCCGGTTTGTTTCCAGGCACTAATCATCCAATATATCTGATTAATACGAAAAAAATTTCTGCAAATCTAACAAATATTTCATGCACATAAAATTTTTTTCCCATTAACCCCTTATTCAGAATAGTTTACTTGCTGATATTCACTCGCTTGAACAATTACATTAAGGTAACTTAACTTCAATCTATTTTAGGGTAACACAAATAATATTTTTTAACCGTTTTAGAGAGAGAATCAACATTTAGCATATCCGAAGCTTCAGCAATATCACATTGAGATCCATCTTTATTCAAGATGCTTATATGATCATCACCCGAGCTATAGGCATTATTACTAATATCACCATTGATAACAATAAAATCCAGTGCGTGTTCAGAGCAGCCGAAATAATTTTTTATTCTTTTTCTGGTTTTCTCAATATATTCCGATGTGAAATCCGTTTTCTGAATTTCTATTTTAAACAATTGTCTATCGCGAATACATTTACACAAATACGATAATACAGTATCTTCATGAGTCGCCCATACTTTAATACAGACCATTATATCATCATCATCTAAATTCGCAAACACCTCTAAAGCAGTCCAATTAGCCAATACTCTATCCGAACTTTCAAACTGTTCTTCTCCAACTTTATTATACAAGAAATAATGCAGTGATGGTGTAGCAAATAAATGCTCACCACGTTCAGCCAAATATTTTGCTCTCTTAAGAACATACACCAGCATTTCCTCGGCAGCAATTACAGTTTTATGAAGGTAAACCTGCCAATACATCAACCTTCTTGCAATTAAAAATTTTTCTATGGAGTAAATTCCTTTTGCTTCAACCACCAAATTATCATCTCTTACGTCAAGCATTTTAATAATTCTGGCTGAACCAACAACTCCTTCTGTAACACCGGAAAAGAAACTGTCTCTTCGCAAATAATCCAAACGATCCATATCCAATTGACTCGAAACCAGCTGATTTAAAAAATGCTTGGGATATTTATTCTTAAAGATTTGTATTGCCACACTTAGCTCTCCATTAAACTGATCATTCAAATGCTCCATAAACAATTCAGAAAGCCTTTCATGGGTAATACCATTTACAATACTGTATTCTAGTGCATGCGAAAAAGGTCCATGTCCAATATCATGAAGTAAAATCGCAGCGTAAACCGCTTCTTCCTCCTCCATAGTAATTTCATTTCCTTTTGAGCGTAAGGTTTCTATAGCTAATCCCATTAAATGAGTCGCACCCAAAGCATGTTGAAATCTATTGTGAAAGGTACCCGGAAAAACCAAATAGGTAAGCCCTAACTGCTTTATTCTTCTTAATCGTTGAAAAAAACGATGTTCAACTAAATGATAAGAAATACCAGAAGGTATGTGTATAAATCCGTGAACCGGATCATTTACAATTTTTTTCTTAATTGGAGAGTTATCGGACATAAGCACTTAATATTATGAGATATGAACAAATGTATAACATCCCATCAAGAATGCCTATGGATATAAAAAAATGTTTGTTAGCTTATTAAGACATAAAATGATGATCAATTACAGCTTCGAATCTAATTGTTTACCATACTGACTATTAAGCTCCCAAAAAATCAAAAAGTGCATTATAATAACGCTATTTTTATTCAAAAAATTTTCTTTAGCGGTTAGAATACAATAATTTAGAGGAATGCCATTTGTTTTTTAAAACATTTATCTCTAATTTTGCATCGAAAAGTAAGAATAACGTGTACTTTAGGGGGCAGAAAGTCCCCTATTTTATTGACATTAACTGATATATGATTGATAAAAAAATTGTACTTGAAATAATTGAAAAGGAAATCGCTGAAACCGAACTGTTCATCGTTGACGTAAGCGTTTCAACTGGCAATGCCATTTCAGTAATGATTGATAGCATGAAAGGTGTACCAATTAGCACCTGTATTGAGTTAAGTCGAGCAATTGAAAAAAACTTTGATCGAGAAATTGAAGATTTTGAACTTCAGGTTGCTTCGGCTGGAATCGGTCAACCTTTTCAAGTAATTCAACAATACCACAAAAATATTGGTAGAGAAGTTGAGGTCCTTACTACAGAAGGGTTAAAACAAAAAGGCAAATTAATCACCGTAGGTGAAAACGAAATAACAGTTGAGATTGAAGAAAAAGTAAAAGTAGAAGGCAAAAAGAAAAAGCAAGTCATTCTTACTCCTTACACTTTCGCTTTTGATCAAATTAAATCAACAAAAGATATCATTACTTTTTAACAAGTAAACAGCTGAATAACATGAATCTTATTGAGACTTTTTCAGAATTTAAAGAATTGAAAAACATCGATCGTGCTAC
>Ga0209272_10000489_pt1 | contig 32376 bp, 27 predicted proteins | sample tdDd002_FD_187125 | JGI IMG/M metagenome (GOLD analysis project Ga0209272, IMG submission 187125) | Marine sediment microbial communities from the Atlantic coast under amendment with organic carbon and nitrate - tdDd00.2 (SPAdes)... | ecosystem: Environmental > Aquatic > Marine > Coastal >... | reverse complement strand
GTTTCGTCAGTCATTACTGTTTTTGGTGGCTTACCAAACATTTCAGAAAGACCAAGATCAATAGGATTTTCACCTGTTTTATTATCTTCGAATGTGAAACGCATGTCGCCAGTTGTTTCACCAATAGTGTATATAGGAGCTCGTTCGCGATCAGCAATACGAGTTAATAAATCAACATCATCTTTACCAATAACCAATCCCATTCTTTCCTGAGACTCGTTACCAACAATCTCTTTTGCAGAAAGCGTTGGATCACCAACTGGAAGCGCATTAAGATCAATCTTACCACCAGTCTCTTCAACCAACTCAGAAAGACAGTTTAAGTGACCACCTGCACCATGATCGTGAATAGAAATAATAGGATTGTGATCAGACTCAGCCATTGCTCTAATCGCATTGCAAACTCGTTTTTGCATTTCAGGATTCGAACGCTGAACGGCATTTAATTCAATAGAATTGTCGAATTCACCAGTAGCAACTGAAGATACAGCAGATCCACCCATTCCAATTCGGTAGTTGTCACCACCTAAAAGAACAACTTTGTCGCCTTTATTAGGAACATCTTTTTGGGCTTGTTCTAAACGACCATAGCCAATACCACCTGCTTGCATGATGACTTTGTCGTAACCATACTTCTTATTGTTTTCGAAATGTTCGAATGTCAATACAGAACCACAAATTAATGGTTGACCAAATTTGTTTCCGAAATCACTAGCTCCGTTTGATGCTTTAATAAGGATTTCTTCTGGTGTTTGATATAGCCATTTACGAGGATCAGTAGCACCTTCCCAATTTCTTGATGATTCAAGTCTTGGGTAAGCAGTCATATAAACAGCTGTACCTGCCATAGGAAGAGAAGCTTTTCCACCTGCAATACGATCTCGAATTTCACCACCAGTTCCTGTAGCAGCCCCATTAAATGGTTCTACAGTAGTTGGGAAGTTATGTGTTTCTGCCTTTAGTGAAATAACAGTATCTATATCTTTAGTATAGAAGAAGTCTGCTTTATCGTGTGAGGCTGGAGCGAATTGTTGAACTCTAGGTCCACCAAGAAATGCACAGTTATCTTTGTAAGCCGATACAATACGGTTATGATTTTCTTTGGAAGTTTTCTTAATCAATTGGAAAAGTGAAGATTCCTTTTCTTTTCCATCTATTATAAAAGTACCATTAAATATTTTGTGACGGCAGTGCTCAGAATTAACTTGAGAAAAGCCAAATACCTCGGAGTCAGTTAGTTTTCGGTCAATCTTCTTTTCAACGTCTTCAAGATATTTAACTTCTTCTTCGCTTAGTGCCAAACCTTCTTGTTTGTTGTAAGCTTTAATGTCTTCGATGTAAATTACTGGATCAGCTTGCTTTTCGATAGTGAAAATTTCTTGATCTAAATTCTCATATGAACTTTGAAGCATTGGGTCAAACTGTGGATGCTCAGCATCTACTTGTGTGAATTCCTCTATACGAAGAATCCCGTTTAGTCCCATATTTTGAGTTATCTCAACAGCATTAGTACTCCAAGGCGTAATCATCTCTTTACGAGGTCCTACAAATTTACCTGTTATAGTCTTGCTAGTTAGAACTTCAGCATCGCTAAATAGCCAAGATAGTTTAGCCGTATCAATTGCATTTAATTCGAGAGAACAATGTACTCCGTAATGAACTTTACCTTTTTTAAAGAATAGTATCATCTTAAATTTTTATATAAAAATTGGTTGAAAGCAGATTTCGCTGCAAATATAGTTAAAGAGTTTGATTTTGTTGAGCAGAGAATGTGTAAAATCTATGTTTTTACCACTCTTATTTTTGTGAATAACTCTGTTTTGTAGTTAAAACAGGTTTGTTCTCTGATTGAACGGAACTTTCTATCACGAAATGGAATCGTGAAGCTTATCTTCTTCGTATTTCAAGTAAAGCTATATTAAATTGCATAGTAGAGAAATTTGAGTCAAGCTTCTGATTTTAAAAAATGGATGGTATAATATATCATGGTTATTTGTTGTTGTATAAATGAAGTCTCTCATGATTTGAGATTTCTTGTTTTAAAACATTAAATTCTATGTTGAGGAAACTAGCTTTTTATTTCAAAAAAAAAAAGAAATGCCTGTTCATTTGTTTCATATTGAAATGTGATTTGTGCAAAGGTTTTCGAAAATACTGAAATCAAGTGTGTTTGAGCTTTGTTTTTATAGATTTTAAATAAAGAAAAATTTCCGTAAAGCTCTTTGTGTCAGATGAAAATGAGCGGTTTGTTTTTGCTGTCTTAGACATGTTGAAGAACAAGTTTAATATTCTATGAAAACGTTGATTATCGTTTCTGCTTTCAATATTTTTGTCACGAAAATTATTCAATCAAAATATAATTTAATTATGAAACCGACACATATTGAGCACATCGGAATTGCTGTTAAAAGCTTAGAAGAAGCTATTCCATTTTACGAGAAAGTATTAGGATTAGAGTGTTATGCTATTGAAGAAGTAGTTGATCAGAAAGTAAAAACTGCATTTTTCAAGGTGGGGGATGTGAAAATCGAATTGCTTGAGTCTACTGATCCAGCAGGACCTATTGGGAAATTTGTTGAGAAAACTGGTGGTGGAATGCATCACTTGGCGTTTGCTGTAGAAGATGTGCAGGATGCTTTGAATGATGCAGAAGCAGCAGGATGTCAATTGATTGATAAGAAACCTCGCAAAGGAGCTGAAGGCTTAAGTATTGGCTTTTTGCACCCTAAGTCAACTCAGAGAGTTTTGACTGAGATTTGTGGTGATAAATAAGAATACTTAATAATAAAATATTATAACTAATAGAAGTTATGGCTAGTCAGGATAAAATTAAAAAGTTAATTGACTTAAGAGCTGAAGCTAAACTTGGTGGAGGCGTGAAGCGTATCGAGTCTCAGCACAAGAAAGGGAAGTATACAGCTCGCGAAAGAATCGATATGCTTTTGGATGAAGGTAGTTTCGAGGAATTCGATATGTTTGTAACACATCGTTGTACCAATTTTGGTATGGATAAGACTAAGTTCTTAGGTGATGGTGTTGTTACAGGTCAAGGTACTGTAGATGGACGTTTAATATTTGTATACTCTCAAGATTTCACTGTGTTTGGTGGGTCTCTATCTGAAACTTTTGCTCAGAAAATTTGCAAGGTTATGGATATGGCAATGAAAGTTGGAGCACCTTGTATTGGATTGAACGATTCAGGTGGAGCTCGTATTCAGGAAGGTGTGAATGCATTGGCTGGATATGCTGAGATTTTCCAAAGAAATATTATGGCATCTGGAGTTATTCCTCAGATTTCTGCAATTTTTGGTCCTTGTGCTGGTGGTGCAGTTTATTCTCCTGCATTAACTGACTTTATCATGATGACTGAAGAAAAGTCATACATGTTCGTTACTGGTCCTAAAGTTGTGAAAACAGTGACTGGTGAAGATATTACAACTGAAGATTTAGGTGGTGCACATATGCATGCTTCTAAATCAGGTGTTTCTCACTTCAAATTGGAAGACGAAGAAGAAGGTATCATGATTATTCGTAAGCTGTTATCTTTTATGCCTTCGAATAATCTTGAAGAGGCTCCTTTAGCTGATTGTACTGATCCTATCGATAGATTAGAAGATGTGTTGAATGAAATCATTCCAGCTAATCCTAACATGCCTTACGATATGAAGGATGTTATCTATGCTATGGTTGATGATGCTGAGTTCCTAGAGGTTCACCGTCACTATGCAAAGAATATTTTAGTTGGTTTCTCAAGAATGGGTGGAATGCCAGTAGGTATTGTTGCCAATCAGCCTAATTTCCTTGCTGGTGTTCTTGATATCGAATCATCAAGAAAAGCAGCTCGTTTTATCCGTTTCTGCGACTGTTTTAATATTCCAATTCTTACTTTGGTTGATGTTCCAGGATTCCTTCCAGGTTCAGGTCAGGAGTTTGGTGGTATCATTACTCATGGAGCGAAATTGATGTTTGCTTATGGTGAAGCTACTGTTCCTAAGGTAACGATTACTCTTCGTAAATCTTATGGTGGTGCTCATGATGTAATGTCTTGTAAGCAACTACGTGGTGACCTTAACTACGCTTGGCCTTCTGCTGAGATTGCAGTAATGGGTGCTAAAGGTGCTATCGAGGTTCTTCATGGTAGAAAAATGATGGAGCTTAATGATGAAGAGAAAGCTAAATTTATCGATGAGCAAGAGATTGAATATAACGATAAATTTGCTAACCCTTACAATGCAGCTTCATACGGTTATATTGATGATGTGATTGAGCCACGTAATACGCGTTTTAGAGTGATTCGTGCATTCCAGTCTTTACAGACTAAGAAGCAATCTAATCCTCCAAAGAAGCATTCAAACATTCCATTGTAAAAAAATAATAAACTATGAGTTATATCAATTTATTATCGATTGGAAGTCAGGGTGGATGGACAATTGCCTTGGTTGGGTACGGGATCGTATTTACCGCTTTGATAGCCTTGGTTATTGTTTTTGTAAACCTTCCTAAGCTTTTGCAAATCAATCTTAGATCGAAACTTAAAAAGCAAGGTAAGCCAAGTGCTAATGTTGAGAATTTAGATATTGAAGGAAACGTGAATGCAGCTATTGCTATGGCTCTTCACTTACACTTCGATCAAATTCACGATGAAGAAAGCAATATTATTACCATTAAGAAAGTAACTAAGAATTATTCTCCATGGAGTTCGAAGATTTATGGAGTAATGAATCAACCAAGATAAGACGATGAAAAAGTTCAAATTTACTATAAAAGGACAAGATTTCGATGTTGATATCAAAGAGATCGAAGGTTCAAATGCTCAAATTGAGGTAAACGGTACTGTTTACGATGTTGAGATTCATGCAGAAGAGAAAACTTCTAAAACGCCTCAGTTGATTCGTAAGCCTGTCATTAATAAGCCAGGTGAAGGTCAAATTAAAAAAGCTGCAGGTGGTATTAGTATTAAAGCTCCTCTTCCAGGAACCATCTTTAAAGTTAATGTTGCCGTAGGTGACACAATTAATGCTGGTGACACTTTACTTGTAATGGAAGCCATGAAAATGGAAAATAACGTATTGGCGGAGAAGCCTGGTACAGTTAAGTCTATTAAGGTAAATGTAGGAGATGCAGTACTTCAAGATGATGTACTTATCGAAATTGGGTAATCAATTTAAGTTAAAATAAACGTAATGAGAAACCTATATAAAATGATATTCTCACTTGTTTTGATGTTAGGGATGGCTTTTTCATCTCTAGCTCAGAATACTGGGACTATCAAAGAGCAATTAATTGAAGGGAAATGGATAAACCATCAAGATGGTTATATTCCAAACGCCTTGAGTGATGAAACTAGAGGAACAGTAAGACGTTATAAAATATATGAATTTCAAGGGAACAATACGTTCTCGATGGACTCTATTAAACAGCGTTTTACAGGACACTGGTCTGTTGAAGGGAATAAAATTATAATGACCTTTAATAAACAAGATGTTCAGCACCTTAGTAAAAATACAAATCCAAATTCAAACACAGGAACTTACTGGATAACGACTCAGAATCTTGATTTAGGTTCTCGTGTTGCACAAATTGAAGATGATGTTCTTAAGTTTGGAAATAATGCTGAGTTGGATTGTGCGCATGAGTCAGATGCAGTAGTAGGATTGAAAAATTTCTATGAATTTACAGGATTTGCTAATGTAACATATGGTCACCTTTTAATGGTGCTTATCGGGCTTATATTTATATTCTTAGCGATTAAGTACGACTATGAACCATTGTTATTGATTCCGATTGGAACAGGTATTTTAATCGGTAATATTCCAATGTTTCAAGCTGTAGACTTTAACTTGCAGTTAGGTGTTTATGAGCCAGGATCAGTAATGAATCTACTTTATTCTGGAGTATTGCAAGGATGGTATCCTCCGTTGATTTTCTTAGGAATTGGTTCTATGACAGATTTCTCTTCATTGATCTCAAACCCACGTTTGATGATTCTTGGAGCGGCAGCTCAGATTGGTATTTTTGCGACATTCCTAGGTGCACTTTGGATGGGCTTTGCGCCACCAGAAGCAGGTGCGATTGGAATTATTGGTGGAGCTGATGGTCCTACGGCTATCTTCTTGTCGTCGAAACTTGCCAATGGTGTAAATGTTATGGCTAATGGAGTAACTGTGAAGAATTTGATCGGACCTATCGCTATTGCAGCTTATTCTTATATGGCTTTAGTTCCAGTAATTCAACCTCCAATTATCAACTTGTTGACAACTAAAAAGGAACGTAAAATTAAGATGAAAGCACCTCGTGCTGTAACACGTCTTGAGAAAATCATGTTCCCTATTATTGGTCTATTGTTGACGGCTTATATTTCACCAACTTCGGTGCCATTGTTGGGTATGTTATTCTTTGGTAACTTACTTAAAGAATCGACCGTAACGAATCGTTTGGCTGATACTGCAAGTAACGCATTGATTAATATTATTACCATTCTGCTTGGGGTAACAGTAGGTGCATCAACTCAAGCTGATGTATTCTTAACTGCTGACTCTATCTTAATCTTTGCATTGGGAGCTGCTTCATTTATTGTTGCAACAGCTGGTGGTGTTATCTTTGCTAAGATAATGAATGTCTTTTCACCAAAAGAACGTCCTATTAATCCAATGATTGGTGCAGCTGGGGTATCTGCGGTTCCTGATAGTGCTCGTGTAGTGCAGGTGATGGGATTAGAGAATGACCCTACAAACCACTTGTTGATGCATGCGATGGCACCTAACGTATCTGGTGTAATTGGTTCTGCAGTAGGAGCTGGTATTCTATTGAGTTTCTTGATGTAAGTTTTATCTTACATTTTGATAGATATATTCAAAACACCTCTGTTTTTCAGAGGTGTTTTTTTTTATTATCTTTTTCTTGAAAAAACTTGCTGTAGTAGCTATAATGCCTATATTTGCATCGCAATTGACAGAAGTTATCTTCTTTGTTAATAATTGCGAAAGCTATCTTAATAACGATTGAGATTAGAATATTTATTGCGAGAATAGCTCAGTTGGTAGAGCACGACCTTGCCAAGGTCGGGGTCGCGAGTTCGAGTCTCGTTTCTCGCTCAAATCAGTTTTTCTTTTCTGATTTAATAAAAAAAAAGAAATTGCGAGAATAGCTCAGTTGGTAGAGCACGACCTTGCCAAGGTCGGGGTCGCGAGTTCGAGTCTCGTTTCTCGCTCAAATCAGTTTTTCTTTTCTGATTTAATAAAAAAAAGAAATTGCGAGAATAGCTCAGTTGGTAGAGCACGACCTTGCCAAGGTCGGGGTCGCGAGTTCGAGTCTCGTTTCTCGCTCAAATCAGTTTTTCTTTTCTGATTTAATAAAAAAAAGAAATTGCGAGAATAGCTCAGTTGGTAGAGCACGACCTTGCCAAGGTCGGGGTCGCGAGTTCGAGTCTCGTTTCTCGCTCAAATCAGTTTTTCTTTTCTGATTTAATAAAAAAAAGAAATTGCGAGAATAGCTCAGTTGGTAGAGCACGACCTTGCCAAGGTCGGGGTCGCGAGTTCAAGTCTCGTTTCTCGCTCAAATATTAAACATTGAGAATGGATTGTTTCGAATGAAACAATCCATTTTTTTTTGTTAAAAAGCTGCTTTTACTGTTGCTTGCTTGTAGAATTCCTTTTTATGGTGTAATAATTATATTTAAAATAAAAATAATACCAAATGGTTTTTTAATTTTGGACTTTTTAAAGAAACATCAAACAAATTAGAACATGAATAAATTATTGTCTTTTCTGCTTTTGGGCTTTGTTATAGCTTCATGTCAGCAGACTAAAAATGTCGATGAGTCATTTAAGCAGATCTCAGAGAAATATGTGAAAACAGTATTGGAAATTGGTCTGTATGACTCAATGTATGTTGATGCTTATTATGGTCCAGAGGAATGGAAGAAAGAGGTAGAGGCTCTTAAAAAAGATACAATTCCAGCTTCCGTATTATTGAATAGAGTGGATGAATTATCGGCTGATTTAAATTCGATTAAAATAGATCAGAAAGATGAGATGTTGGTGATGCGTAAGCGCTATTTAAACAAGCAACTGATCTCAGTTAAGGCAAGAATTGAGATGTTGAATGGTAAGAAGTTTACATTCAATGAAGAATCTTCAGCTTTGTATGACGCTGTTGTGCCAAATTTTGAGGATGCGCATTTTGCAGAAATCATAGATGAGTTAGCTAAGCTTTTGCCAGGAAAGGAGAATTTAATCGATAGACTAGCAAAGTTTAACCGTGGTTTTATCATACCTAAAGATAAGCTTGATGCGGTTTTTCGTGCTGCTATAGAGGAATCAAGAAGGAGAACGAAATTGCACATTGATTTACCTGAAGACGAAAATTTTAAGTTGGAGTATGTTACTGATAAAGCATGGGCTGCATATAACTGGTATAAAGGGAATAATTTTAGTTTGATACAGGTGAATACCGATTACTCGATTTTAATTGATCGTGCTATTGATTTAGCAAGTCACGAAGGTTATCCAGGGCATCATGTATATAATTCTCTACTCGAAACGAACTTGGTGAAAGGTAAAGGGTGGTTAGAATTTTCTATTTATCCATTGTTTAGCCCACAGTCTCTAATTGCAGAAGGTACGGCCAATTATGGTATTAACGTTGTTTTTCCTAAGGAAGAACGTATGAAGTTTGAAAAAGAGATTTTGTTCCCATTAGCAGGACTTGATGTTTCTAAGGTTGATCTTTACTATGAAGTTCAGGAGCTGACTCATAAGTTGAGTTACGCTAGAACTGTTGCTATGCGTAATTATTTAGATGGAAAATGGAGTAGAGAAAAAACTGGAGAATGGATGGAGAAATATGCCTTGAGTCGTTCAAGCAAATCTTCGTTTAGATTTCCAGAGACTTACCGTAGTTATATCATTAATTACAACTTGGGACAAGATATGGTGAAAGATTATATTGAGGGAAATGGTGGTACCAAAGATAATTTGTCAAAACGATGGGAATTGTTTACCTACTTGATATCGACACCTCAGACACCTTCTGATTTGAAATAGGAGAATTGAAGAGATTTTAAGGCCATTGGATTTTTATTCAATGGCTTTTTTTTATTAAAATCGATCTTAGGTGAAGAAGGGGATAATCTATAACGCGCAATTTAAAGCCTTGTGTGTATTTTGACTACGCTTAACATTATTGACCTTCTTTAGTTTTTTCCATAACATTACTTGTTGTATAATGCTATATCAGGACGAGACATTGAGACAAAAAAAGCGACACCGGTAAGTGTCGCTTTTTTTTGATTATTTATATGCTCTTATTGATTGAAAATATCAGCAAATTTTTCGTTGCTATATTTGCCTTCTTTTAATTTTGCAGCTACATCTTTAAATGCATTTACAGTATACTCTACATCTTCAAGAGTGTGAGTTGCTGTTGGAATCAAACGAAGTAATAGTTGTCCCTTAGGAATAACAGGATAAACTACGATAGAGCAGAAAATACCATAATTTTCTCTAAGATCCATAGTTACTTGAGTACCTTCAGCAACGCTACCAGAAAGATAAACCGGAGTTACTGGAGATTCTGTACATCCAATTTCTAAACCAGCTTCAGTCAATCCTTTTTGAAGTGTATCTGAAATAGTGAAAAGCTGTTCACGTAGTTCAGGTTTGCTTCTAAGTAGTTCCAAACGTTTAATCGACCCTTCAACAATTGGCATTGGAAGTGACTTAGCAAAAGTTTGTGAACGCATGTTGTAGCGTAGGTAATCACACACATCCTCGTTACAAGCAACGAATGCGCCAATACCAGCCATCGCTTTAGCGAAAGTACCAAAAAGAACATCAACACCTTCAGTAACGCCGAAATGCTCAGGAGCACCTGCACCAGTAGCTCCCATAACACCGAAACCATGAGCATCATCAACTAACAAACGGAAGTTGAATTCGTCTTTCATAGCTACAATTTCATCCAACTTACCAAGATCTCCAGCCATACCGAATACCCCTTCAGTGATAACAAGAATTCCACCACCAGTGTTTTCTGTCCACTTGGTAGCACGTTCTAATTGCTTGTGAAGGTTTTCCATATCGTTATGAGGATAAACGAAACGTTTCCCTTGGTGAAGTCTTAATCCATCCATGATACATGCATGTGATTCAGAGTCATAAACGATAACATCGTGACGATTAACTAGGGCATCAATAATAGAAAGCATTCCTTGGTAACCGAAGTTCAAAAGGAAAGCATCTGGTTTGCCTACGAAATCAGCTAATTGAGCTTCTAATTCTTCGTGGCGACTTGTTTGACCAGACATCATACGAGCACCCATTGGATATGCAAGACCCCATTTTTCAGCAGATTCAGCATCGGCTTGTCTTACTTCTGGGTGGTTAGCTAGTCCGATGTAATTGTTCAAACTCCATGTTAGAACCTCTTTACCTCTAAATTTCATTCTAGAGTTAATTTCGCCTTCTAGTTTTGGGAATGCGAAGTAGCCATGAGCTTGCTTTGCATATTGTCCAATATTCCCTTTTTGGTTATTAACTTTGTCAAAAATGTCCACGTTATATGTTTTTTTGAGTTTTCAAATATTCTGATTGGAATTATGAAGTCCATGACGTAAGAATTTTACGTAAATGAATCACAACTGTGCAAAAGTAACATTTTATAAAAATATATCAAGTGATAGGTGTAGGAGAATTGTTTCGAAATTAATAATAAGTGATATGAAGCTGAGATCGATATGTTTATAACAATGATCAAACTGCATTGATGGTATTACGACCTAGGGATTTGTTTGCTGTAAAAGATTGTTAGTCTCTATCTGTTTGATAGTCTTGTTAAAAAAATATAATTATAACAATATGATACAGTGAAATGTTCAAAATTGGCGGAAAATTCTATCTTTGCATGATACAAAAATTGTAGAGTCCTTATACCTATGAAAAAAATCCTTTTGTTGATCGTGCTTTTCTCTACTCTCCTAGTTGGATGTAGCGAATATCAAAAACTGCTTAAGAGTAATGATACAACTCTTAAATACAAAAAAGCCATTATTTATTATAACGAAGAGCAATATGTGAAAGCTGCTACTCTTTTTGAGGAGTTAATGCCCGTGTTTAGAGGGACGAGTAAAGCTGAGACAGTGAGCTATTATATGGCGTATTGTAATTATGGTATGGGAGATTATATCACAGCTGGCTACTACTTCCGAAATTTTATTAAAAACTTTCCGGATAGTTCATATGCTGAAGAATGTTTGTATATGAGTGCTTATTGCTACTACAAAGAATCACCAAAGCCTCGTTTGGATCAGACCTCAACTAAGGATGCGATTGATGCATTGCAATTGTATATTAATCGATACCCTAATTCTTCTCGTGTAGAAGAAGGGAATAAATTGATTGATGAACTGCAAGATAAGTTAGTTTATAAATCTTATTTAAGTGCTCGTAATTATTTCGACAGGGAGTCTTATCCTTCAGCAATTATTGCATTACAAAATGCTTTAAAAGATTATCCCGGTTCTTCTTATCGCGAAGAGCTCTTGTTTATGCTATTAGAATCTCGATTTGTATTTGCTGTGAAATCTATTGAAGAAAAGCAAAATGAACGTTTTAATTTGGCTAAAGAAGAGTATTTTGCCTTTGTTGATGAGTATCCGCAAAGTAAATTTCAGAAAGATACTGAGCGTATGATTAAGGAGATCGAAGCTTATTTTGGCAAAGATAAATCTGCAAAAGAAGATAATTAGTTATAAATTAGAGGAAAACTATTAAAAATTTGTATTTTTGCAAGCTGAACTAAAAATAAACCAATAGATAATAATTCTTTGACAGTATGGATTACAAAAAAACGAATGCAGCAAGTTCAACAATTACACGTAACGTTACAGAGTTGAGCGCGGAAGTAGGGAATGCTTATGAATCTATTATGATTATGGCAAAGCGTTCTAATCAGATTGCTGTAGAGCTTAAAACAGAACTGAATAAGAAACTTCAAGAATTCGCATCTTTTACTGATAATTTGGAAGAAGTTTTCGAAAATCGTGAGCAGATCGAGATTTCGAAATATTATGAGCGTTTACCAAAACCAACCTTAATTGCGGTTGAAGAATTTATAAATGGTGGCGTTTATTACAGAAATCCTGCAAATGACAACAAAACCAATAAGTAAAATTTTGCTTTAATATTTAAGTTCCCTCGAAACAGGGAACTTTTTTAGTTTTAGACCTTATGTTAAAAGATAAGAAGATAATATTAGGCGTAACAGCAAGTATTGCTGCTTATAAGGCTGCAACACTTGTCCGCTTACTCGTAAAAGAAGGTGCCGAAGTTAAAGTAATTATGACACCTTATGCAAAGGAGTTCATATCGCCTGTAACCATGGCAACTCTTTCAAAAAACACGGTTTTATGTGATTTTTTTAAGCATGACGATGGCGCATGGAACAGTCATGTAGATTTGGGCTTATGGGCAGATGTATTACTGATCGCGCCTACTACAGCTAACACAATGGCTAAAATGGCTCATGGTATTTGTGACAACCTGTTGTTAACGACGTACTTGTCAGCTAAATGCCCAGTTGTTCATGCTCCTGCTATGGATTTGGATATGTTTAAACATCCTGCTACTCTTCGTAATATGGAGATTTTAAAATCATATGGCGATAGCTTTATTGAGCCTTCAAGTGGTGAGTTAGCTAGCGGTCTTTATGGTAAAGGACGTATGGAAGATCCTGAAAAAATAGTAGAGAAGCTTAAAGATTTTTTTGCTTCAAAAAAAAAAGATTAATTGATAAAAAGATTCTGATAACGACAGGGCCGACTTATGAAAAAATCGACCCTGTACGTTTTATCGGTAATTTTTCCTCAGGCAAAATGGGTTTCTCAATTGCTGAAAAACTAGCTGAAGAAGGTGCTCTGGTGACTGTCATTTCTGGTCCTTCGGCTTGCCAAACCATTCATCCCAATATAAATCGTATTAATGTTATTTCTGCACAAGAAATGTATGATGCTGCATTAGAGAATTTTCCTGATTCTGATGGGGCAATAATGACTGCTGCCGTTGCTGATTTCACCCCTCTTAACCCAGTTGATGCAAAAGTGAAACGTGAAAAGTCGAATTACACGATTGAATTAACTCCGACTAAAGATATCGCCGCATCTATTGGGAGTATCAAATCTGATAATCAGTTCTTGGTGGGCTTTGCTCTTGAAACGAACAATGAAGAGCAAAATGCCCAGTTGAAACTTGAAAAGAAAAATCTGGATTTGATTGTTCTCAACTCATTGAATGATTCAGGAGCAGGATTTCAACATGATACGAATAAAATAACCATTTTTTCTCGAAAAGGAGATGTGAAAAGATTTGATTTGAAGCCTAAATCTGAAGTTGCAAAAGATATTGTAGATGAGTTAATACTAAATCAGAATTATTAAAGCTAATTTGTTAGCGATGTCATTTTTTAAACAATAATTGAAGATTTCTTTAGTTAGAATTTAATAGGCTTGGCTACTTATTTGTTTTGATTAACTTTAGTTTTATTTTTTGAAAAATCAGATATGCGTAAATTACTCTTCATACTTCTTATTATTACTTCAACTTTAAACGTGAACTCGCAGGAGTTACGTTGTAATATTCAGGTCGTAAGTCAGCAAATTCAAGGGACCAATAAGCAAGTTTTCCGAACTATGCAAACGGCTATTTATGAGTTTGTTAATAATAGGAATTGGACTGATCATATTTACGATCAGGACGAGAAAATAGAGTGTAATATCTTAATCAATCTAACAGATCAAATATCTTCAGATGAGTTTAAGGGAACCATGCAGGTTCAGGTCCGCCGCCCTGTTTTTAATTCATCATTTAACACCGTTTTGTTAAATTTCAAAGACAATGATGTTCATTTTAAATATGCAGAATATCAAGCTTTAGATTATAACGAGACCAATACGCCGACAAGTTTGACCGCTCTTTTAGCCTTTTACGCTAATGTAATTATAGGTCTCGACTATGATTCATTTGCTTTAGAGGGAGGATCGCCTTATTTTACTAAAGCAGAAGAGATTGTGAATAAAATGCAAAATTCGAAGTATCCTGGCTGGAAATCATTTGAAAGTAAAAGTAACAGATATTGGTTAATTGAAGATATTCTTAATAATTCTTACAGGCCAGTTCGTGAATGTATATATCGATATCATCGATTGGGATTAGATCGAATGGCAGATAAATTAACCGATGGGCGTTCCGAAATAGCAGAATCTCTTCGCTTATTGCAAAAAGCTCATCGTGCGAAGCCAGGTTCTTTTATTTTGCAAATATTTTTTGATGCAAAAGCAGATGAGCTGGTTAAAATATTTTCAGAATCCTTTAATGATGAGAAAAAAAGAGCCTATAATATATTGAGTGACATTGATCCGGCAAACTTGAATAAATACAAAAAGATTCTAGAATAAAAGTGTCTATATTTAGATCTGAATCTTACTATAAAAATACATTATCAGCATAATATGCTTCAATCTATAGCAATAAATAACTATACTCTAATCAATCAAATAGAGATTGATTTTAAGAATGGATTTACTATAATTACTGGTGAAACCGGATCTGGAAAATCTATTTTACTAGGGGCTCTTGGCTTGGTTTTAGGACAGCGTCCGGAAACAAATATTCTAAAAGATAAAGAACGCAAGTGCGTTATTGAGGCTAATTTTAATATAAAGAAGTATCAGTTACAAAGTTTCTTTTCCGATTTTGAGCTTGATTATGAGGAGGAAACTATATTAAGACGTGAGATTCTACCGAATGGTAAAACACGTGGATTTGTAAACGATTCTCCTGTTAGTATTAAACTTTTAAAAGAGTTAGGATTTAAGTTAATTGATATTCATTCCCAGAACCAAAATTTATCTCTAAGTGATCCTGAGTATCAAATGGGAATTGTTGATACTTACGCACAACATACTTCTTTGTTACAGGATTATCAATTACAGTTTGAGGCCTACCAAAATTTCAAGAAAGAACTTAAGAGTCAGGAAGAAATAGCTCGTAAAGAAAAATCGGATTTGGATTATTACCAATTTCAGCTGCAACAAATGCACGAGGCTAATTTAGTAGAAGGAGAACAAACAGATATGGAGTCTGAGCTTGAAATGCTCAATCATGCTGAAGAAATTAAAACAAATCTGTTTAAAGCATCTAATCTTTTAAGTGATGGTGAGCTTGCTATTATTTCTTTATTGAAGGAAGCAAAATCTGCTATTGGGCAAGTACAAGATGTGTTTACTGAAGGAAATGAGTTTTATGAGAGGTTTGAAAGTTCTTGTATCGAGCTTCAAGATTTATCGTCAGAACTTGAGAGAAGTTACGAGGCAATGGAGTTTGATCCATCTAGAATTGCCTTTTTAAATGAGAAGTTAGATACCATATACAGCCTTCAGCAAAAGCATCGTGTTGATTCTGTAGAAGAGTTAATACAAATAAGAGAAGAACTTGAAGAGAAGGTTCTGAAAATTTCTTCGAGTGACGATTTGATTGAAGAATTAAAAGAGCAATTGAAAAAACAGACCTCTAAGCTTGCAAAGGCTTCAGAAAAACTCAGTAAAAGTAGGAAGTCTGTGATTCCTGAAATTGAAAAAGCTTTAGAGATTCAATTGGTACAATTGGGTATGCCACACGCAAAAATCAATTTCGATCAGAGTATTACAGAAGAATATCAGTATTTAGGAAGAGATTTTATTCGTATTCTTTTCTCTGCAAATAAGAATGGCCAGCCAGAAGAAATTTCTAAAGTTGCATCAGGAGGGGAGATGTCACGATTGATGCTGAGTATAAAGTCTTTAATATCTGCTTCTACAGCTTTGCCATCTATTGTATTTGATGAAATTGACACAGGTGTATCAGGGGAGATTGCTGATAAAATGGGAGTTGTAATGCGAGATATGGCTGAAAATATTCAAGTAATAAGTATTACTCACTTGCCTCAGATTGCCAGTAAGGGTGATTATCATTATAAAGTTTATAAAGCTGATGACGAGCTTGAAACTTACTCAAATATAGTCCTTTTAGATCGAGATAGTCGCGTTCAAGAACTCGCAAAGATGTTGAGTGGTGCTGATATGACTCAAGCGGCTATGGATAATGCTAAGGCTTTGTTATACAGATAGCTGGTTTCGTTTTTATTTGATTAAAGAATTAATTCAGTCTTAATAAGCCTTCTTTTTTTTATTTATTCTAAATAATATTGGTTAAATTTGAAGCGGATAAAATTGAAAACTTCAAATTATGTCATACAATTTATTAAAAGGAAAAAAAGGAATCATTTTCGGAGCGCTAAATGATATGTCAATTGCATGGAAAGTTGCAGAATTGGCTGTTGAAGAGGGAGCTGAGATTGTTTTAACAAATACACCCGTTTCCATTCGTATGGGAACTATTGACGAGCTAGCAAAGAAATGTAATGCTCATGTTATACCTGCTGATGCAACAAATCCTGAGGATTTGGAGAACTTGTATAAAAAATCGATGGAACTTTTAGGAGGTCCAGTTGATTTTATTCTTCATTCTATAGGTATGTCACCTAATGTTCGTAAAGGAAATTCGTATGATGAATTGAATTACGAGTATCTAAAGAAGACGATGGATGTTTCAGCTGTTTCATTTCATAAAGTGATACAGAAAGCGAAAGAAATGGATGCCGTTGCTGAATACGGATCGATTCTGGCATTATCTTATGCTGCAGCACAAAGAACTATGTACGAGTATAATGATATGGCTGATGCTAAAGCGATGCTTGAATCTATCGCACGTAGTTTTGGGTATATTTATGGTCGTGAAAAGCATGTTCGTGTGAATACAATTTCTCAATCGCCAACCATGACAACTGCAGGTAGTGGTGTTAAAGGTTTCGATAAGCTAATTGATTTCTCTGAGCGTATGTCTCCATTGGGAAATGCGTCAGCTCAGGAGTGTGCCAATTATTGCATCACCTTATTCTCTGACCTAACTCGCAAAGTTACCATGCAGAATTTATTCCATGATGGAGGTTTCTCTAATATGGGTATGAGTTATAGTGCCATGCAGCAGTATAATAAAAGTTTTGATGATCCTTGTGATTGCAAATAATCTTTTTCAGATAATTTATTATGAAGAGCTTCCTGTTACAGGAGGCTCTTTTTGTTAATTAATTTCGATATTTGAATAGATTGTTGGTATACTGAATTCGTCTTAATGACTACTGTAAAATCACGCTTGTGTATTCCTGATATAAAATTTTTATAATCACCTTAGAAATTGTACATTTGTGTCTGATTTTTTTGGAAGAATTGACTTTTATTTATTCAAAATCTTCCATAGTTGGCAATTAAAGAGTATCAGATCAAATCTTGTAAAATATATTTCATGTTGGATATCAGATTTGATTCATTTAAAATAGATTAATGACCACCAAAGCAACTAATATTCACCCTGTTTTCGACCGCATTATTGGAAGAAATGAGAAAGAGCAATTCTTAAATCAAAAAGCATGTGTAATTTGGATGACTGGCCTTTCTGGTTCAGGTAAAACAACTATTGCCATTGGTTTGGAAAAAGAATTAAAAAAAAGAGGCTTTTTAACGCAGATTCTTGATGGGGATAATATTCGTACAGGAATAAATAAAAATCTTGGCTTTTCAGAGGAGGACAGAACAGAGAATATTCGTCGTATTGCCGAAGTTTCTAAGTTGTTCGTTAATTGTGGAATTATCACAATTAATTGTTTCGTAAGTCCAACTTTGGACATTAGAGAACAAGCTAAAGAGATCATTGGTGAATCTGACTTTAGAGAAATCTATGTTAATGCATCTTATCAAGAGTGCGAAAAGAGAGATGTTAAAGGCTTATACAAAAAAGCACGTAACGGAGAGATTAAAAACTTTACAGGTTTAGATGCGCCATTTGAAGCTCCTGATAATGCATTCTTGGAAATTAAAACGGCTGAAATGTCGATTGAAGAATCTGTGAATTATTTGATTGATGCAATCTTATCAGATATAAAACAGGCATAGTTAATAAGTACATATTAAAACATATTATACTTGTGATCGGGATTGATCGCAGAGGAGTAAATAAATTTTTTTCGAATGAATGAATACAATATAAATCACTTAAGAGAACTGGAAGCTGAATCGATTTATGTGATTCGTGAAGTTGCAGCTCAATTCGAGAATCCCGTAATGTTATTTTCGGGAGGAAAGGATTCGATCATCATGTTTCATTTAGCGCGTAAGGCTTTTGCACCAGCAAAGGTTCCTTTTGCTTTAATGCATGTTGATACAGGTCATAATTTTCCTGAGACAATTGAATTTCGTGATCGATTAATGAAAGAGACAGGTACTCGTATTATTGTACGTTACGTTCAAGATTCTATCGACCAGGGGAAAGCGATTGAGGAAACGGGTTTTGATGCAAGTAGAAATAAGTTGCAAACAGTGACGTTACTTGATGGACTTGAGGAACTTCAAGTAGATTGTGCTATGGGCGGTGGACGTCGTGACGAGGAGAAAGCTAGAGCAAAAGAACGTTTTTTCTCTCATCGAGATGAGTTTGGGCAATGGGATCCAAAAAATCAAAGACCAGAGCTTTGGAATCTTTTTAATGGAAAAAAGAACATGGGCGAGCATTTTAGAGTTTTCCCTATTTCAAACTGGACTGAGATGGATGTATGGCAATATATCTATTTGGAAAATATCGATATACCAAATATCTATTTTTCTCACGAGCGTGATGTTTTCTTGCGTCATGGTAACTTATTATCAGCTTCTGATTTTATTCCAATGCGCGATACTGAAAAGGTAGAAAAAAGAATCGTTCGTTTTAGAACTATTGGTGATGCAACTTGTACCGGAGCTGTTGAGTCTGAAGCAAATTCTCTTGAAGATATTATTGAGGAAGTTGCTGCTACAAGAACTACGGAACGAGGAACTCGTCATGACGACAAGCGTTCTGAAGCAGCTATGGAAGATCGCAAGAAAGAAGGATATTTTTAAAATAATTATTAATTATTAGTGTTTAATGACAACTGATTTCGGATCATTTGTCATTAACCATTGATCATTAAAGAAAAGATATGTCAGATAAAACATCAGGATATTTAGATATGGAGCTTTTACGTTTTACTACTGCAGGTAGTGTTGATGACGGAAAAAGTACTCTAATAGGACGTTTATTATACGATAGTAAGGCCATCTTTGAAGATCAAATGGAGGCTATCGAAATATCAAGTCAGAAACGTGGTGATACAGAAGTTGATTTAGCTTTACTAACTGACGGTTTGAGAGCTGAACGTGAGCAAGGAATTACCATTGATGTGGCTTACCGTTATTTTGCGACTCCAAAACGTAAATTCATTATTGCCGATACACCAGGTCATATTCAGTACACACGAAATATGGTAACAGGCGCTTCTACAGCTAACTGTGCTCTTATTTTGGTAGATGCTCGTAATGGTGTTATAGAGCAAACTTTACGTCACTCATATATTGCTAATTTATTGCAAATTCCTCACCTTATTGTATGTATCAATAAGATGGATTTGATGAATTACTCTGAAGAGACTTACGAAAGTATTAAGAACGAATACCAAAAAGTTGCTGATAAATTGAATATTAAAGATGTTCGATTTATCCCTATTTCAGCAAAATTTGGTGATAATGTTGTTGATGCTTCTCAGAATATGGATTGGTATAAAGGAGAGACTTTGTTGAATTTATTAGAAACAATTGAGATTGTTGATGATAGAAATCACGAAGATGCTCGTTTCCCAGTTCAATATGTTATCCGCCCTCAAAGTGATGAATATCACGATTACAGAGGATTTGCTGGTCGTGTTGCTAGTGGTGTTTTCAAACCAGGAGATAAGGTGAAAGTTTTACCCTCGGGAAAAGAAAGTACAATTAAAGCTATTGACACTCTGAATGGAGAGCTGGATATGGCTTTTGCACCTCAGTCTGTTACTTTGAGATTGGATGATGAGATTGATACATCGAGAGGGGATATGATTGTGGCTGTAGATAATGTTCCTGCTATGGAGCAAGAGTTCGACGCCATGGTTTGTTGGATGAATGAACGTCCAATGATACCAGGAGGAAAGTATACCATTAAGCATACCTCTAACGAAACACGTTGTATGGTTCGTAATGTGAATTTTAAAGTAGACGTTAATACTTTAGAAGAAATGGAAGATGATAAAGCCGTTGGTTTAAATGATATCGCATGTTTGAAGTTAAAAACAGCGAAACCATTATTCTTCGACTCTTATAAGAAAAACCGTAATACAGGAAGTTTTATTTTAATTGACGAAGCAACGAACGAAACTGTCGCTGCAGGTATGATTAAATAACCTAGTTAGGATATAGAATAAAAAAAGCTCCCATTGGGAGCTTTTTTTGTTAGATCAAATCCTGTTTTAATTAAAATTTGAATCCGAAAGTCAATCTCACTTGATTGTTCTTATCCTGTAGGTTAACCTGATCAGAAGAAATGATATTTCCGTCTGCATCGGGAGCATTGTAATATAAATAGGATTCATCCTTATCAGAGTAACTATATGCCGCATCGAAAAAGAAATTCCCTTCACGAATACCGAATCCAACAGAATACATATTGTATGATTCGTCTATAGAATTTGATTTGTATGGATTGCCAAAGTTAGCAATACCACCTCGTAAGCTTAAAGCAGATGAAACTCTATACTCTAGACCAGCTCTCAGATTCCCTACACTTTCATATGATGATTTAATGATGTCATTGGCTTCAGGAAAATCAGGAGTTCCATTAAAGTCAAAACCATCTTCACCATCAGTGAATTTTGCATTTGAATAATCAATGAATTCATAATCAAGGCTAAGTATAGCTTTTTTAGATAGAACAACAGCCCCACTTAAGGTAAATTTCATTGGTGTTCTATAATTGTATTCGTAGCTTGATAGGAGTGTTCTGTTAGCATAGTTTGAATCTCCATTTTCATCTGGTGTAAGAAAATGTGAAGCCATTCTGTTTTGAAATTCGTCTTCCATAGAAAAGATCGTTGGTGTATGAAGTGAAGCCCCAAGTCTGATGTTTTGTGTCGGCTTGTAAATCATACCTATTTTGAAGTTTGCCCCAACACCCGTTGTTTTTACATATTCTTCAAGATAATAATCATTTAAATCTGATTTACTATTTGCCAATGTACTTTCTGTAAAACGAGCTGTTGATTTGTAGCTAATGTTTTGGATGCCAATGGAGGCTCCTAAATATAGTTTATGACCGTAATTAGCTCCAAAGGAAATATTGAATTCTCCCATATAGCCTCTTTCTTCTACTGTTTTTCTTTGATTCATTTTTTCTCCAGGAAAAATAGGAAGATCATAATCTAGTTCATTTTCATCTTGAGGATTCAATAAGTAGGTTTCATAAGCTAAATATTCGGTCATTTCATTTAATTGATTCTCAGATAGTCCATCAGCATTAGCTTCGAAAACATCAAGCATACTTGTTTCAGAATTTAAAACCTGAGAGGCAGATGATTTTCTAAAGTTATTGGTTCTATTGTAACCAATGCCTATATTGAAATTTTGCCAACCATCTTTTGAACCTAATCTGGTTTTCATGCTTGCAACATAACCAATGTTACTAATTCCGAAAGTAAACTTCTCATTGCTGAGGTTCCCGCTAGAACTTTTTCTCATTTCCATGCTTGGAGTGAATGTAAATTCTGAACTTTGGTATACCGCTAGCCCTGCTGGGTTAATTCCGATGCTTGAAAAATCGCCTCCAAGCGCTCCGAAGGCACCACCCATTGCAGCTGATCGTGCAGTACCTGTATAAAATTGTTGAGAATAACGCAAGGCATCATCTGCTGTTTGAGCGTATAATATTCCAGAAAAGACCATAAGGAATAATAAGGTGAAATATCTTTTCATAGTATGTGTGTTTATGTGTCGGTTAAGAAAATAGAGTTAATATCCAGATTTAAGCAATTATTTATCTTCTTCTTTTAGATCCACCGCTAGAACGGGTACTACTACCTGATGAACGGGATGTTGATCTTGATGATCGAACAGCACCAGAGGAACGTGATGATGATGATCTTGATGATCGAACAGCGCTTGAAGAACGTGACGAGGATGATCTTGAAGGTCTGTACGAGCTAGATGAACTTCTTCTAGAACTAGGCGTACTTCTTACTTTACTGTATCTTGATGTCCTAGTACTAGTGCTTCTCATATTTGTAGATCGTCTTGTTCCTGAACTATTATATGAAGGACGAGAATTACTTCGGGGTTTTGTGTAGTTACTGGTTCTTCTCCTAGTTGTAGTGCTTTTCTTTGTTCCACTGTAAGTAGAACGATTCTGTGTTCCGTAACGTGTTGTTGTACCCTTATAGTTTGAGCGTCTAATGGTTCCTGTCGTATTTGTGCGTCTGTTGCTTGTTCCTAGTCTGTTACCATATGCACTTCTATTGTTTCTTGTACCATACCTTTGAGCAGATGTACTTCTTCTTACAGCTTCTTTGGCAGTAGTCGCAGAACGGCGAGTTGTTGTTCCTGCTTTGGAATAACGAGAAGAGCGATTAACTCGATTTGCAGTTCCTGTTTTAGAATAATTAGCAGATCGATTTACACGACTAACAATTCCATCTTTTCTAGTTGAAGCGCTCCTGTTTGTATAAGCTCTTTTAGTTCCAGCTTTAGACCCTACACTTGTTCTATGTCCGTAGTAGTTGTTTGAGTATTTGCTTGACCCGTAATACCCATGGTGGTGATGATGGTGTCCGTAGTATGGATAGTAAGGATATCCGTAATGTGAATAATGATTATATCCCCAGCCAAAGTTCATAGACCAATAGAAATCGTCGTAATACCCACTTCCAAAACCAAATCCGAAGCTTGATCCGTAATATGGGTAGTTATATGCAAAAGAACGACCATAGCGTACAGGTGAGAATCTATATGCATTATAATGATTGTAATTAGTCCAAGTTGGTGTCCACCATACATTGTCTCCGTCAACATAAACGTTCCAGTTTGGATCGTTAGCCAACCACATGGCAGTGTTATAACCACTGTTATCATAGTATCCGAAGCCTTGCGGATACCACCTTCTTAGACTTTCAGCATCTTCACGATCCCACTCGCTACCTTCAAATTCACCAATGTAGTAGCCTTGATCTTCGTTGTAGAAAGTTGTGTCAATAGATTCGATAGAGTCATTTTCTAACATCTGACGGTATTGTTCTTGAATCAATTGAAAATCTCTATCATCTTTAAATGTAGACTTTGTTGTTGGCTCTACCAGAGCAGTCTCTTCGATTGTTGGTTCCTTTTTTTCGGTAGGAGTCGTATAGACTGCCATTTCCTTATCGATTAGAGATTCTTCTCCAGGAACGTAATATATGTCATCCTGAAATGCTGATGTTCCCACATAGGATGGAGAACAAGCCGTTGCTATGAGCAAGGGAACGATTAATAATTTGAAGTAAGCTTTCATCTGGATATGATTTAAGGTTTAGCTTTGATGTATATTATTTGATTGCTTAAATATTTCATTTATAACGCTGCAAAAAACGAGCCAATGTTTGCTTAATTATTATTTAATCTCTTAAATTTCATGTTTAGCCTTCAATATGATTATCTAATAATATTTTATACTTTTGTAGCCTAATTTAAAAGCCTTAAGTTTTGTTTTTAGTAAGGACAAATAAAAACAAATTTTAAGAACTTTTAAGTATTATTTAGGTAGCAAATACTATACCAAAACAATATAAAATGGCAAAAGTTTTAACCAGTAGAAGCGAAAATTATTCGCAATGGTATAACGATTTAGTAATCAAGGCAGATTTAGCTGAGAATTCTGCAGTTCGTGGTTGTATGGTGATTAAACCATATGGTTATGCAATTTGGGAAAAAATGCAAGCAGTGCTTGATGGAAAGTTTAAGGATACAGGACATCAGAATGCTTATTTCCCTCTTTTAATTCCTAAGTCTTTTCTAAGTAAAGAAGCTGATCACGTAGAAGGATTCGCAAAAGAATGTGCAGTTGTAACTCATTATCGTTTGAAAAACGACCCCGATGGAAAAGGAGTTATCGTTGATCCGGATGCACGTTTGGAAGAGGAATTGATTATTCGTCCAACATCAGAAACTATTATTTGGAATACTTATAAAAACTGGATTCAATCATACCGTGATTTGCCTATTTTATGTAACCAGTGGGCTAATGTGATGCGTTGGGAAATGCGTACACGCTTATTCTTACGTACTGCTGAATTTCTTTGGCAAGAAGGTCATACTGCTCATGCTACGGAAAAAGAAGCATTGGAAGAAACGGAGCAAATGATTAATGTTTATGGAGATTTTGCTGAAGACTGGATGGCTGTTCCTGTATTAAAAGGAAGAAAGACTGAATCCGAACGTTTTGCAGGTGCTTTAGATACTTATTGTATTGAGGCATTAATGCAGGATGGTAAAGCATTGCAAGCAGGAACATCTCACTTTTTAGGACAGAACTTTGCAAAAGCTTTCGATGTTAAATTTACTAATAAACAAGGTAAGGAAGATTTTGTTTGGGCAACTTCTTGGGGAGTATCAACTCGATTGATGGGAGCTTTAGTTATGGCTCACTCAGATGATCATGGCTTGGTATTGCCTCCAAAATTGGCTCCAATCCAAGTGGTTATCGTCCCTATTTATCGTAAGGCAGAAGAACTGGCTAAGTTGGCAGAGGTGATTGATCCTTTAGTTGCAAAACTTAAAGCGAAAGGTATTTCTGTTAAGTTTGATGATAGTGATAACCGTAAGCCAGGATGGAAATTTGCTGAATATGAATTAAAAGGTGTTCCATTGCGTTTGGCTATGGGAGGTCGTGACCTTGAGAATGGTACTGTTGAATTAGCTCGTCGTGATATTTTAACGAAAGAGACAATTAACGTAGAAGGTGCAGAGAATGTCATTGAAAATCTTCTTGAAGAAATTCAGGATAGCATTTTCCAAAAGGCACTTGATTTCAGAGCAGAGAAAACTACTAAGGTTGATTCTTACGATGAGTTTAAGTCTTTGTTGGAAACAAAAACTGGATTTTTCTTAGCACATTGGGATGGTACTACTGAGACTGAAGAAAAAATTCAAAGTGAAACAAAAGCAACAATTCGTTGTATTCCTTTCGACAATGAGCAGGAAGAGGGCGTATGTATGGTAACAGGAAAGCCATCAAAACAACGTGTTGTTTTTGCTAAATCATATTAAGGTCTAAAGTAATATTGGACTTCTAAATTTCACTGTTTAACGAAATTTAAACTTATAAATAACCGTCTCCGATTTTTCGGAGACGGTTTTTTTTTACCTTTATCAAACGAATAAAATGATTCGGCTCTAATTCTAAAATTAACCAAACTCCTAAATGCATGAATATTCTTAATACTAAATCAGCCATATTGCAGACCATACGAGAAAAATCAATTTTGAAACAGTTGGTGTATAAAAATACGGCAGAGGTATTTATTGAATTAAAACAGGTTTTAGAATGTTTGGTCGAAGAATATAATTCAGAACTAGAGGGAGAGTCTGACTCTGTAAAGCTTGAGTTTGAAGATAGAGGTGAATCAGAAGTGCAAATAAGAGTTGCATCGGATATTTTAGTCTTTAGTATGTATTCTAATGTTTTCCAATTTGATCGCGACCATGCCGTTTGGCAAAAAGACTATGTGAAGCATAAACCTGACAATGCTTATTCTGGGATTATTAATATATATAATTTCCTATCAGATTCATTTAAATACAATCGATCAGAAGACTTAGGTTATTTGGTTGCACGTGTTTTTATCAATCAAGAGAAACATTACATAGTTGAAGGCAAACGACAAATGAGTTTACTTGAGAATGACTTGTCCCAATCGATAAGTGATGCTGATAGTTTGCGTGAAATTGTTGAAACAGCGATAAATTATTCATTAAATTTTGATTTGCTGGTTCCACCTTATGATGATGTTAAAATATTGGCTGTAGGAGATATTGATGAGAAAATTCAAAATTCAAAAATTAAGACAGGTAAACGTTTGGGCTTCCAGTTTAAGTCCGATGATGTTTAAAATAGTAATAAGTTATTAATAATAAGAAACCTATATAAAGATGACTGCAGTTGTAGATAAGTTCATAAAATACGTTCAGTTCGACACTGAATCTGATACCCAAACAGGATTGACACCAAGTACTCCTGGACAAATGGTTTTAGCTAAGGAATTAGTTAAAGAGCTTGAAGAAATGGGAATGAGTGAGGTTTCACTCGATCAAAATGGCTATGTGATGGCTGTTCTTCCTTCGAATATAGATAAAGAAGTGCCAACAGTTGGTTTTGTTGCTCATATGGATACGAGTCCAGACTTTACGGGTAAAAATGTAAAACCTCAGTTTGTAGAAAATTACGATGGTGGTGATATTGTTCTAAACAAAGAGCAAAATATTACGATGAAAGTGTCTGATTTTCCTGATTTAGAAATGTACAAAGGTCAAACTTTGATTACTACTGATGGAACAACTTTGCTCGGAGCTGATGATAAAGCAGGTGTTGCTGAAATTATGGCAGCAGTTGAGTATTTGATCAATCATCCTGAGATTAAACACGGTCCTGTTCATATTGGTTTTACACCTGATGAAGAAATTGGGCAAGGTGCAGACTTTTTTAATGTAGAAAAATTCGGTGCTGATTTTGCTTATACGCTTGATGGTGGTGAGATAGGGGAGTTGCAATACGAAAATTTTAATGCGGCTTACGCTGAGGTTTCATTCAAAGGACGTAATGTGCATCCTGGAATGGCAAAGGATAAGTTGATTAATTCGATGCATATCATGCAAGAATTTGCCGCGCAATTACCAAAGGAAGAAGTACCTGAAAGAACAGAGAATTATGAAGGTTTCTATCACCTTTTAGGAATGGAAGGAAGCGTAGAGAATTCTAAGCTTCAATATATTATTCGTGACTTTGATATGGATGCATACAATATCCGTAAGGAGAAATTTGAAACGATTTGCAAAGAATTACAAACCAAACATGGTGAGGAGAGTGTAGCACTGCAGATGAAGGATCAATATTTTAACATGCGCGAGAAAGTTGAGCCTGTAAAGTATATTGTTGATATTGCTGAGCAAGCGATGAAAGATGTTGGCGTTACACCTATGGTTATTCCTATTCGTGGAGGTACTGATGGCAGCCGCTTATCTTATATGGGTTTACCTTGTCCTAATATTTTTGCTGGAGGACACAATTTCCACGGACGATTCGAATATGTGCCAGTGGATTCTATGCAGAAAGCTGTTGATGTTATTTTGAAAGTAGTTGATTTAATCGCAAAGCGATAGGTCTTAATATATCAATGTTTAAGAACGGCACGCAATAACTTGTGTGCCGTTTTTTTATCTTTGCACCTTTAATTTTGAATCCATTTTTAATATGATAGAAGCGAGTAAGCCCGATCCAATAGAGTTGTATCAAGAGATTGAAGCTCTTTATTTAAAGGAGAATTTTCATTCAATTCTTAAATTTTCATTCGTTTTTAAAGAGATTGATTCAATTGGTCTTGACTCTGATAAGCTTAAGTGCTTGTATGAAATATTTGCGCGGACTTATTTAGAGCTTGATAATTTGGTTAAAGCAAAAGAAGTTATTGATCAAAGGCTGGCTTACCTGAGTGATAAAGATATGAGTCATACTGAGTACTCTGAAGACTTGCTCATTTTTACTTTATTAAAGTTGGAAGTGCTTCAAAAACAAGAACTAATTAAAGAAGAGTATAAGTCGATATTGATTTACGAAAAACTAGGGGAGAGTGATAATAAGATTTTAAATAGGAAGTTTGAAATAGAGGACAGTTTCTATAAGCAATATGTGAAAGTAAATAAATACCTTCTGTATGTTATTCTTCTAGCGGTACTGTTAGCAAATCTTGATCTACTTCCTAATTCAGAAAACTATATACCTGCATTAACTGTTGTTGCACTTACTTGGTATGTGCTGAATATTGTTATGAATTGTAGAGTGAAGCGTTTGTATTTGAGGCTAGTGCGTTTCATCTATTCTTAATTTAGTCCTCCATGTTTTTTTCAAACAAGCGACCACCTTTAAGCATGGCTTTTAGAATGGGCGATATTTCATTTCCCAAATCCGTAAGGCTATACTCTACTTTAGGAGGAATAACAGGATAAGCTTTTCTGCTTATAATACCTGCTTCTTCGAGTTCCTTAAGATTCTTACTTAGCATACGATCGCTAATATCAGGTAGCAGTTGTAATAATTCCTTATAGCGCTTTGTACCTTGTTTAAGGTGTAAAATAATAGTAGCCTTTCGCTTTCCTTTCACGAAATTGATAAATGTATCGACGGGACAATAGCCTTTTTCCAAAATATTATAAAATTAATTGGTTGAAAATCAGTGTTTCCGAAAGGAATGTTAGTGGCAGAACTAAATGTAAGTTCTTGATTGATAGTGAAACTCCTCGTAACTTTGCGCAAGATAAGGATTATCTGCAACAAATTGAATAGAGATAAATTATGGAATCGACACAAACATTTAAGGCCCTTCGAGTAATCGAAGAGGATGGTAAATATATTAGAAGAATAGAAGATCGAAAGTTGGCCGACTTGCCAGATGGAGAGGTGCTTGTAAGGGTAGCCTATTCATCATTGAATTTTAAGGATGCACTTTCTTGCATTGGAAACAAGGGCGTCACTCGCAACTATCCACACACGCCTGGTATAGATGCTTCTGGTATTGTAGAAGCATCGTCAGATTCTCGATTTAAAGCAGGTGATCAGGTTATTGTAACCTCATACGATTTGGGTATGAATACCGATGGTGGGTTTAGCGAGTATATTCGTGTTCCTGCTGACTGGGTGGTTCGTAAACCAGAAGAAATAAGTTTAAAACAGGCTATGATTTACGGTACGGCCGGATTTACAGCTGGTTTATCTGTTGAGCGTTTACTGGCTGCTGGTCAGACTTCTGATATGGGACCGGTTGTGGTAACTGGCGCGCTTGGTGGAGTTGGTGCTGTAGCTGTTTGTATTCTTAATAAGTTGGGTTTTGAGGTGATTGCAGCAACATCCGATTTAAAAGATGGAGAGGAAGCGCTTAAAGCATTGGGGGCGGCAAGTCGAATCGATAAAACCGAAACAGATGATCAATCTGGACGACCTATGCTTCGTCCAAAGTGGGCAGGAGCTGTTGATGTAGTTGGAGGAAATGTTCTTTCAACGCTATTGAAGGCTTGTCAGCCGATGGGAAATGTAACCTGTTGTGGAAATATTGGATCTGGTGATTTAGCTGGTACCGTATACCCTTTTATTCTGAAAGGCATTAGCTTGATTGGAATCGATTCTCAAAACTGCCCAATGGCATTGCGCCAGAAGGTATGGGATAAATTAGCAAACGAGTGGCATTGTGAAATGCTTAACGAAGTTGTTATAGAATCTAGTTTGGAAGAATTGGATACTTATATCGATAAAATGGTAGATAAGAAAAGTCGAGGTCGTGTGATTGTGAAGTTATAGCCAATCCTCATTAAAATAGAATCAAATGTCAATCATATATATGATTGGCATTTTTTTTTACCTGATTGACTAATCCTCTGAAATTGCTTTATCTTTGCGCCATGCGTAAAATCTTAAGTTTTCAAATATCGGATACAGCTCTATTTAAGGAGCAGCTATTGCTTTGGAGTAAGCAATTTAATAGGCTTTCTGTTCTCGATAGTCATGATGTGAATCAAAAAGTCAATTCGAAAAAGGAATATAACTCCTATGAATTACTTGCAGGAATTGATGCATTGCAAGAGATTCAACCTGATGCTAATTGTTTTGATACATTGAAACAAACCTTCGATGCTAACCAGGATTGGTGGTTTGGTTTTATGACATATGATCTGAAAAATGAGTTGGAAAATTTGTCTTCTGAGAATTTTGATGGCGTGCAAATGCCAGCCCTTCATTTTTTTCAACCACGATGGGTTTTTGCATTGCAAGAAACAAAGCTTGAAATTCACTTTATTGAAAAAGAGAACTCTGAAAATGAAGTTCAATTATTGATGAATGAAATTTTATCGATGCAGATCGATGAAGTAAAAATGTCACCAGTAAGTAATATTAAACATCGAATTTCAAGAGGTGAATATCTTGATGCCGTGAATGCTTTGAAAGAACATATTCGATTGGGTGATATTTATGAAGTTAACTTCTGTCAGGAATTTTATGCTGAACAAGCTAAAATTAACCCTTTGGAGACATTCCGAAGTCTAAGACAAGTGTCTCCTACACCTTATTCTTGTTATTATTCCTTAGGCGATAGATTTCTTTTATCGGCCTCGCCAGAACGCTATATTAAAAAGCAAGGTGCTAAAATTATATCTCAACCTATAAAAGGAACGGCTAAAAGAGGGAAGACTCCCGAGGAGGATAATCAGATTAAGGAATTTCTGTTTACCGATCCTAAGGAGAGAGCTGAGAATATTATGATTGTGGATTTGGTTCGGAACGATTTATCAAGAACAGCAGCAAAAGGAACGGTGAAAGTGGAAGAATTGTGTGGGATTTATAGTTTTCCTCAAGTTCATCAAATGATTTCGACTATTGTATCAGAATTACGTGGGGACACGCACTTTGTTGATTGTATTAAACACACTTTTCCAATGGGTTCTATGACTGGAGCTCCCAAGGTTCGTGCGATGAAACTGATCGAGAAATACGAGGTGACAAAGCGAGGTTTATTTTCTGCTGCAGTGGGTTATATTACACCCGAAGCCGATTTCGATTTCAATGTTGTGATTCGCAGTATACAATATAATGCCAAAGATGATTATCTTTCATTCATGGTTGGTGGTGCTATAACCATGCAATCTGATCCTGAGAAGGAATATGAAGAGTGCTTGTTGAAAGCCAAGGCGATTAAACAAGTGTTAGGCGATAAAAAAATATAAACTATAAGCAGTAACAATAATGCTACGAAAACTGATCCGTCATATTGAAAAAGAAGAACTGTTTAAGCGAAGTGAAAAGCTTTTAGTAGCGGTTAGTGGTGGACTCGATTCAGTTGTCTTGCTTCATTTTTTATATAAAATGGAGGTGAACTGTGTTGTTGCTCATTGTAATTTCAAATTGAGAGATAAGGATTCGGATGGGGATGAGATTTTTGTAAAAGACCTGGCTGAAAAATATAATTTTCCAGTTCATACCATAGCATTTGAAACAGCAGAATATGCCAAAGAAAAAGGAATTTCTATTGAAATGGCTGCCCGAGATTTGCGTTACGATTGGTTTGAGAAAATTCGAAAGGAAAGCGAGTGTTCATATATTCTGACGGCTCACCATGCCGATGATGTGATTGAAACGGTATTGATAAATTTGACACGCGGTACTGGGATTCACGGTTTGACTGGAATTAAAGCAAAAATGAACCGTTTGGCTCGCCCTCTTTTACCTTTTTCTAGGGATGAGTTAAAAGCTTATGCCATCGATAACCAGATCGAATATCGCGAAGACTATACCAATGCTCAAACGGATTTCGTTAGGAACAAAATACGACATCAAATCATTCCTGTTCTACTAGAGATTAATCCAAGTATTCAGAAGACGATGTACGAGAATGTAGCACGCTTTTCTGATGTTGATCTCATCTATAATAATGAGATCATAAACAAGAGGTCGAACTTAATCGATCAGGAAGAAGACCGTTTGTTGATTTCACTTGATGAATTGAAGAAATTGCCGGCACAAAATTCTCATTTATTCGAACTGCTAAGGCCTTATGGTTTTCATTCAAGAGATGTGGCTAATGTCATCGAATCTTTGGATTCTATTTCGGGTAAGGTATTCTTTTCAGATGATTTTCAAATATTACGCGATAGGCAATATCTGGTTTTAAGTAAGAAAAGAGAGAAGGAAACGGGTGTGTTTGAGCTTCAGGAAAATGATCAAGTTGATGTTTTTGATAAGAGGTTTAATTGTCAGATTTATGAACGTCCTTCTGATTTCAAATTCTCGACCAATCCGCAAATCGCATGTTTCGATGCTGATAAGTTAAGTTTTCCCTTGAAGCTGCGTAAATGGCAGGAGGGTGATGTTTTTCGCCCTATCGGGATGAAAGGGCGTAAAAAAGTATCCGACTATTTTATCGACAATAAATTTTCTTTAACTGATAAAGAAAATGCCTGGCTTTTGGTTTCTGGTGATGATATTGTTTGGCTAGTTGGTCATAGAATGGATGATCGTTACAAAATTACAAAAAACACCCTTTCAATTTGCGAAATACGCATTGTGGATATTTAATTTCATTGATTTGTGTAAATTGGTCTCGCAATTTTATTGCTAACCTAAAAAC
>Ga0209272_10000488_pt1 | contig 32462 bp, 40 predicted proteins | sample tdDd002_FD_187125 | JGI IMG/M metagenome (GOLD analysis project Ga0209272, IMG submission 187125) | Marine sediment microbial communities from the Atlantic coast under amendment with organic carbon and nitrate - tdDd00.2 (SPAdes)... | ecosystem: Environmental > Aquatic > Marine > Coastal >... | reverse complement strand
GTAGCTTTTTAGAATTGTTATCGTTAAATGTAATCCTAAAATAGCTACCTTGCCTTCTTATAAAATTTGAAACATAAAACCACTAAGCAGCCAACGCCACTTAGCAAGACCGTTAGCAGCAAGCAATGCAATAAATATCATTTAGACTAAAGAATGAAAAATAAAAGATATGAAAACAAATAGATTCTTTTTCTTGATCCTAATAATGATTCTGATATCCTGTGAAAAATATAATGATGATAAAATATCCATACTGACAACCTTAAAGGGTGAAAGTGGTGTAACTTATAATGAGAGTTTAACACAGTGGAATAAGCTCAAAAATATAAATGGAAACTCATATATATACCAAACAACTTTCGTTTCCTGGACAGGATTTAGTAGTATAACTGAATTAAAAATTGAAGAAGGTATAGTAACTTCGAGAGTTTATAAGGAGTTCAATACAAATGAGACAAATGGACAACAGGAAATAATTGACACATATACTGAAACAAAGACTAATATAGGTAGCCATGAAAAAGGGGCAAATCCATTAACCATTGATGACCTCTATAATTCTTGCGCAAGTGAATATTTAATAGTTGATAATGGAAAAAACACATTGTATTTTGAGACTTATTTAGATGGATTGATGACTCTATGTGGATTTATACCAGACGGATGTATGGATGACTGCTATAAAGGAGTAAGTATTAATTCATTTAAATGGGTTGACTAAAACTAAATGATAACAAATAATGCCAGCTGCTAACAAAAGCTAAATTTCATGGGCGGTGATAGGCAGCTTGATCCCGATAGTTATCGGGATAGTTCAATTAAGAAACACCAGCAAGCCAATTCAATTGGCTTGTTCAAAAATATAAACAAATATATGCGGCTTGCTTCCGCGCGGTTTACTCACTTCGTTCGTGAGCTCCCGTTGGTCGGTGGATAAGACAACTGTTTTAATCACCCACGAAACTTAGCAAGACCGTTATGTATAAGCAACAGAACACATGTCCAAAATACTAATCATATTGATAATATTTTTTACTTATTCAAATAATTATGGACAAGATTATAAGAAGATTATTTCAAAACAAAAGCATAACAGTAAAATATTAAGTATAGCAACAAATAATGATTTTTTTGCTTCATGTAGTCATGATAAAATTACGGTATGGAATTATGAAGGAAAGATTATTTATAAATATAAACTTATTGAAGGAAGAATAAATTCAATGTCTTTCATTCAAGACACAAGTGAACTACTTGTTGGAATTACAGAAAAGGATAGAAAAAGGGAGAAAAGATTTCTTATAAAGTGCTTTGATATTTCTGGTGATATAAAATATGAGTTAATTGACACAACTTTAACCCAAGGCTTTGTTGATGATTACTGTAAAAAAAATAGTCATGGAGCATTAAATGCTATTAATCATCTGAGGACTAGTTATCCAAAATTAGATATTAGAAATTCTGGAATTCCTCAAGTTGAGAGTGGGTTATCACATATAGAAGTTGTTCATGACATTACAGTCTCTCCTACAAAAAGAAGTATTGCTACAATTGACCTTTATAATTTTTTAAAAATTTGGGATACTAATGGAAAATTGTATAAATCTTTACAAATTAAAAACAATAAAAAGGATACAGAGGTATATTATCTTTCAGACTCAATCATCCTCATAACACCTAATATAGTCTTAAACACAAATAATTTAAATGCTGAGGTTATTAAGGGGTTTGAAAAATACTCAAGTATACCATTCGCAGACAAAATTTATTTTTATTTTGATTATAACAATGAGAGTAAGCCCGAGAAGTTGTATGATATTAAAACATTTGAAACAAAAGAACTTGACAGTAACGAATTCTATACACTTTATGCCTCACGGTCTCATAATAAGCTAGCTCTACTAGGAGTTGATGGACTTATTCGTGTAATTAATAAAAAAGGAGTTTTGATATCGTCTTTTGGAAAGAGTAAAAATAGATCAACTTCATTTCGTGGCGAGAAAATCAAACGGTATAGTAATATATGTAAAATTGGTTTTTCTCCAAACAGTCAATACATAATTTCAGGTGATGAATATGGGAAAATTTGTATTTGGAAGAATGAGTAAAACCTATGCATAACAGAAGCTAAATTATATGGACGGTGATGCTCATTCTGAAACCTTAACCCAAGAGTAAACACCAGCACCCCACTAAACATGTCATACCAGTTGGAAACTATTAGAATAAGACATATCAAGCAGACTCACTTTCAACCTGCCTGGGCGCTTTACGAAAACACCTTTCCTGAAGAAGAACGAAGAGAGCTTGATTTGCAGAAAGAGATCATGAAAAATCCCTATTATCATTTTGATATTGTTCGGATTGACGGGGTTTTAGTTGGATTTATTTTGTGGTGGCAATTTGAAGGCATGAGATATATCGAACATTTGGCCACAAAGCCTGAGTATAGAGGCAAAGGCTATGGCAAAAATATCATTGAACACTTTAGTTCTGAATGCGAAGATTTTATCATACTGGAAGTTGAGATGCCCTCTAATACAATAAATAAACGTCGAATTGTTTTTTATGAACGACTAAAATTTAAACTCAACGCTCATTTTTATGAGCAACTTCCCATGCAAAAAAATGGTGTTTCTGTTCAATTGAAATTGATGTCGTATCCTGATGAACTTTCAGATGCGAAGCTATTAGCCTTTAAAGAAAATTTTAGAAATATGTGTTTTACACCCTACCTGGAATAATGCTGATCTTAATTCAAAACTCATTGACAATCTTACTCATCTAACAAGCAATAGGATATGAATTAAAAAATCTTGATATTTAAGATGCTCGTATTAAGTTCTTAACCATAATATCCTACTATGATTTTCACAGTACTAGAGATTGCTTTTCTCATTATGCTCCCTTTGCTTGTTTTTTATCAACGAAGCATCTGGACATATAAGGAATATGTACCAAGCATCATAATTATCTATTTAATTTGGTATTTATCCTACGCTCTTTTCCATGAGTTAATGCATTTAGTCGGTGTCTGGATTTTTGATAAAACCATTTATGAAATCAAGTTATTTCCAAGATTTTGGGATGGTGAGTTTGGATCAGCTCATATTAAATATGACTATCAAAAAGACTCAAAAGATTTTATAATTATACTCCTTCCTTATGTCAGAGATATTATTCTTAGCGCAATAGGTTATTTATTGATTTTTAAAACCCGGATTAAGACACCTTTTATCATAGGCCTAATACTTGTTATTCTGATACTAAGTCCACTTTTTGACATTGGGAATAATTATTTTGCATATTTACTCGGACACATGAATGATTTTAATGCTTTAGGTGAATCTAGTCGTATGTGGGTTTCTCATTTTATTGGGATTTCCTTTTTTTCCATATCAGCCCTATTGACAATAGATATTCTAAAAAGGTATCAGCATTACCCCGAACATTAAACCAAGGAATTTATAACACTTACGCTATTCATTCCCTTTTATCATAGGCAATTAAAAAAATAGAAATGACAAGTCATCATAAATTAAAAGTTCATACCGGTAAATATTTCCCAAAACCCATCGTTTTGATCGGATATATTTGTATTATATTCGGAATAATCGAATTAATGGAATCACTCCTAATTGGATTTACATTAATAACCATTGGTTCGTATTTAAGCTTTAATCAGGCTGGATTTGAAATAGAGGATGGTCGATTTAGAAATTTTTTTTATCTCTTACATTTCAAAATAGGAAAATGGCAAACTTCAGAGCTCTCACATATTGCTATAGTGAAAAGACGCTTGGTAAGAAAAACCTATGGAGGCAGAACCCCTGTAAGTGTGACTGAAAAGCAATACGTTTATGAAATTACCTTACTATCGGAAACACAGCTTAAACGCTTAAAATTATTGAGATTAAAAGATATTAATAAAGCAGAAGCTACAACAGATAAAATTGCCAATTTACTGAATGTAAAGAAAATTGATTAAAATGGAGAGAGAAAGCATTGAAGAAAGATGTCAATATAAAACGCAACGACTTTCAGTGAGTCCCTGGACCAAACAAGTTAGATCTCATGAGTTAGAGAATATCTTTGCATTAAGGGTGATCGAAATCTTAACACCTAATGTGACAAAGGCTTTACCCGATGGATGGCAAAACCTGAAATCGATAAACGATGCGAAGAAATGGATTAATGATCGAAATCTGGAAAGCCATTTTTTAACTATTCAGCTCAATTCTACAGGTGAGACAATTGGATTTATTTTTCTCTTCGAATCAGAATCAAATCAAACTAGCTTTGATTTACGATTTGGCTATCTCCTATCAGAAAAGTTATGGGGTAAAGGCATAGGAACCGAATTAATTGAAGGATTAATTAAGTGGTGCAAAGAAGCTGGGGATATTAAATCCCTCACTGGTGGCGTAGAATGTGATAATATAGGCTCTATTAAAGTTCTTGAAAAGACAGGTTTCTCTATTTCAGACATGGATAGTCCCTCAGAACAGGTCATATTCTATGAATACCAATTTAGTACTAACAACAAGAAAACAGAATAAATACTTGATGATTACAAACAATCAAAAAAAAAGAGCACAAGAATTCTTAAACTTACATCACGCCAATGAAATGTTGGTACTTCCCAACGCCTGGAGTGCTGGCTCAGCTCTTGTATTCGAGAGGCAAGGTTTCAAAGCCCTAGCAACAACCAGTGCAGGCATTGCTTACACCCTAGGCTATCCTGATGGTGAGGATATCGATATAGATGATCTTTGCCTTGTCGTGAAACAAATTACAAAGCGAATCAGTATCCCTCTTTCAGTCGATTTTGAACGTGGCTATGGCAATACTATCGAAGAAATTAAAGAGAACGTCAAACAAGTTATTTTAGCAGGTGCGGTTGGCATCAATATCGAGGATGGTCTAGCCAATGGGACGCTGGCTAATCTTCCGGATCAAATTCAGATTATAGAAGCCATTTCCCAATTAAAGGATGAAATGGATATTCCATTCGTAATCAATGCACGAACCTGTGCCTACTGGTTGAATGTTGCCGATGAAGAAAATAAACTAGCAATTGCCATAGAAAGAGGCAATGCTTTTTCTAAAGCAGGTGCAGACTGCATCTTTATTCCAGGTCCTCTTAATGAGATGGTCGTTGAAAAACTTGTGCAAGAAATTGACGCCCCACTCAATATGATTGCGAACCCAATCTTTAACGATTTTGATACCATGAATAAGATTGGAGTGAAACGACTCAGTATGGGATCGGGTGCTGTACGATCGGTTTTCAATCACCTTATTAAAATTGGTGACGATTATAAAGCAGGTCAGTTAGATTTAATGACTAAGCAACCATTCTCTTACGCCGAAGCAAATAAGTTCTTTAGCTTGAGCTAAAATATAACAATATAAAGCATATAATATGAGACGCAAAGAAAGACATATCGAAGACCAGACTATTATTCAAGACATTCTAAATACGTCACATATTTGTAGAATTGGTTTTTCGGATACGGATTATCCTTATATCCTACCTCTTAACTACGGACATGAGGATAATGCCTTGTATTTTCATTGCGCCCCTGAAGGACGAAAAATTGATTTGATTAAAAAGAACAATAAAGTTTGCTTTGAGATTGAATCGAAATACCGGCTTGTGACCGATGAAGTTTCATGTAAATGGACATCGGAGTTTCGTTCATTAATAGGCATAGGTGCCATTGAAATCCTGTATCGTGCTGAAGAAAAGGTTAAAGGTCTTGATATTATCATGAAACAACATGGCAAGGATGATAACCAATACCCACCAAAGATGCTGGATAAACTTCTTGTTCTGAAATTAGATATTAAAGAACTTACTGGGAAACAATCGGGTGTTTGGTAGTATCGTCCTTCCATGAAAAACAAAACGATTATGACAAAATATATCGCACTTTTAAGAGGCATTAATGTGGGTGGCAAGCGCAAAGTGCTTATGGCTGATTTGAAAGATCTCTTTGCTAAAATGGGATTCACCAATTGTATCACCTATATCCAAAGTGGAAATGTGATTTTCGAATCATCAAAAACAGATAAAAATCAAAAGCTTGCTGAGCAAATTCAAGAGGCCATTTTTGACCGTTACGAATTCGATGTACCCGTAATGGTACGAACTTCTGTGGAATGGGAACAGGTGATATCAAACAATCCCTTCTTTAAGGACAAAAGTATAGGCATTGAGCGTTTACATTTAAGCTTACTGGATGAAGTTCCTGAACAAAATCTAATTGATGATCTAAAACAAATAGAATTTGATTCAGAGCAATTTGAAATAATCGGACAGCATATTTTCCTTTGTTGCAAAAATAAGTTTAGTAGTAAAAGTAAAATGACCAATACCCTATTTGAAAAGAAATTAAAGTGTAAATCGACAACTCGAAATTGGAAAACCGTTATGAAACTTTCAGAATTGGCTCAATAAATTAAACTGTCGTTTTACTGTCAATATTTTCGCCCATAAACACGGCTGTTCGTAGCCTTTACGCGTATTATCAAGAAAATCATCAACTCATTTCACTTTCCTTTTTTTCAAAGAATTGTACCAGATTAGAATGTCTCATAAGAAAATAAGATTGATTCTCTCCTCTCCCCAATCACGAGTTATTTTGATTAAACAGTCACCCATCCAAAGCTCAACAACACACCCATAAACCTCTAACTACAATACACTTATATTGCATTTTGAAAAACATGACTAAACAATAAATTAATTTTTATTTATAATAATCAATCAAAATATTTGCTTTTCTATTTAACTATCGTACATTTACACTGTACTAGTACGATAGAACAGTGTAATACTTTAAATTTCATCATAATGATTGATATTAAAAATCTAAGTTTCACTTACTCCCGTAAAGAAAAACTCTTTGACTCGGTTAGCCTACAAGCCACAAAAGGTAATATCATAGGTTTACTGGGAAAAAATGGAGCAGGTAAATCAACCTTATTAAAATTAATGGCTGGACTTTTGAAGCCTCATAGTGGTATGGTTTCAATATTGGAGGAAACACCTTTCAAACGACAGCCCAACTTTCTCGAACAGGTCTATTTTGTGCCGGAAGAATTTCATATTCCTTCGATAAGTATCAAAGCTTATATAAAAGCAACAGCACCACTTTATCCGGACTTTGATTACCCTAAAATGGCACATATACTGGGTGACTTCGATTTGGATGCCAGTAAGAACCTAGGAAAAATGTCTTATGGACAGAAGAAAAAATTCCTAATCGCTTTTGCTCTTTCTACCAATTGCAAGTTGCTTATTATGGATGAGCCGACTAACGGACTGGACATTCCATCTAAATCACTTTTCCGAAAAACTATGGCTGGTGCTTTAAACGATGAGCAAACGGTTATAATCTCGACCCATCAGGTTAAAGATGTTGAAAACCTGATTGATCGTATAGTCCTAATCGATCAGGGAAAAATAAAATTTAACCATAGTATCATAGATATTTCTCAGAATATAGCCTTCCATACTGTTTCAAATCTGGAACATAGTGAAAGCTTATATAGTGAAACGGCTCTTGGTGCTTACCGCATTCTCTCAAGAAAAAATGGCATTGAAACGCCTGTAGATATCGAGTTATTATTTAACGCCTTAACCAATGGCATCAACATAGAGATTCATGAATCAAATATTTAACTTATCACGATTTTTGAAATATGCATCCTACCAATTTGGTATGCATAAAAAAATAATTGGACTTGGAGTAGCTGGCACTTTTTCAGTACTATTACTATTCCTTGTACTCATATTAAGTGGTCAACACAATTGGATGGCCGACGAATGGAGAAACACCTTTTTCATTTTGTTTTCATTGAGTGCCTGCTTAATTATTGGACATGCTTTTCCTAATTATCGTCAGAAAGAAAAAGCGATATCAACTATCATGACACCAGCCTCGGTTTTTGAAAAATTTATTTCCGAATATATTCTTCGCATCGTCTTGTATACACTCATTTTTCCAATCCTATTCACACTTGCAGCAAAGCTTGCGACGCCACTTGCAACGCTAATCAACGATCGAGCCTCGATTATGCCTTTCAGTTTGAGTAGTCTATTTGAAGTCCAGGCTAATGCAAAATTTCTCTACACCCTCATTCCTTTATTATTCTTTACCAGTTCTGCATTTTTATTTGCAGGTTGTACCGCTTTTAGCAAATATCCTTTGCTTAAAACAAGCATATTTATAACAGCCGTATTTATTATGGGAAGTGGGTATCTCTATTTCATAATGGAAAAAATGGACCTTAAAAATGGTATGGCTTATATGGTAGAATCATCATCTATTGCCTCTGATGAAGGTGCTCTAAATGTTCTCTATGTGATACTTACTGTATCCATATTAAGTGCATTATCATACGCCTTTTTTAAACTTAAAGAAAAGGAGATTTAAAATGGAATTTAAAGATTCAAAAGGCATTTTCCAGCAGATAGCAGATAACTTATGCGACAGGATTTTATCGGGAGAATTTTCTTCAGGAGAAAAATTACCTTCTGTTCGCGAACAAGCGGCTAATCTTGGTGTGAATCAAAACACCATCATGAGAACCTATTCTGAACTGCAACGTGAAGATATTATCAATAATAAAAGAGGTGTTGGTTATTTTGTTGGAGAAAATGCGGCAGATAAAATTTTAAACATCCGTAAACAAGATTTCTTTGAGCATATTCTACCCGAATTTATGCATCAGATAGAAATTCTGAAAATCTCTAAAACAGAAGTCTTACCACTAATTACTAAACTAGAAGAAAATGAAAATAAGTAGAATCATATTTACCAGCTTTTTTTCCTTGATTGGTATATTTCTCTTGAGTCTGATGATTTTAGGATTCATATACAAGGATGAAAAGCGTACCAGAGATAATGAAAAACATAATGCAATAAATCATCTTGAACTCGAAGATTTTTCTCATATCTCCACAGCGCCCGGATGTAAGCTTAATATTTATAGTGCTGAAAAGCCAGGGCTTTCGTATTATGCTGACGAAGATAACCCAAAGCCTGTTTATGAAATTAAGAATGATACTTTGTTTATTATTTCTACTGAAGCTTCAAAGCATGAAGCGGTCAAACTAAATACTCGAAATTTAAAAACAATAAAAGCAAATAACAGTACGCTATATCTATCGGGGCTTAATTTGGATACGCTTTCCATATCCCTGAAAAAAACTAAGTTGAGCTTTGGGAATAAGCATGCATCCATAAAATACTTAAACCTGCAAGTAAAAGATCATTCTGATGTAAGTATTTGGAACTTTTATGATGGTGAAATAAAGATGGATATTGAAAACTCTCATTGCTCCATGTACTCCAATTCTAAAGTGAAAAAAGTTAGTGGTAAAATCGGAAAAAATTCTAAAGTGACACTTCCTATAACACGTCGACTTGACTTGGATATAGACCCTTCGAGTTCTGTAAAAAAGTATTAAACCTTATACAAAGAATCAATAATGCGAATAATTGGATATCATGTTTAGTGATCTGCAATTATTCGCTTTTTTTTGCGAACACAATCGTCATATTATCCCTCAGTAGTTTGTGATAAGCCTTTAAAGGTCAACAGACAATTGATAAATAATTTTGAAGTTTCAGAATTGGCCCAATAAATTAAATAGAAGTTTTACTGGCAATATTTTCGCCCATAAACACGGCTGTTTCGTAGCCTTTACGTGTATTCTCAAGAAGGTCATCAGCTAATTTCACTTTTCCTTTTTCAAAAAATAGAACCAGGGTTGAACCTCCGAATGCAAAATAACCTTTCTCCTCTCCTTTTTTAACTTCTGAGTTATCCTTATAAGTTTGGATGATACTACCCACCATCGTTGCTCCGACTTCCGAGATAATAATATCACCAAAATCATCGGTTTTAAGTGTGCTGTAAGTTCTATAATTCTGACAGAAAATTTCCAAGCTCTTTTTTAAGGCCATGGGAGAAACAGAAAAATATCTTCCTTTAATGGATTTGGATTCTGATATTAATCCACTTGCAGGAAAATGAAAGCGGTGGTAATCGGTAGGTGCCAAACGAACAATAAGCATTGAGCCATCGGCATATTTTTTAGCAAGTTCCTTATTCTTAAGAAAAGTCTTAACCGTAAACTCAGAGCCTTTTACAAAAAAAGAAGAAATATCACTAACAGACTGAAAAGCAAGAACCTTACCATCAGCAGGGGAAACAACTCCATCTGCTATAGGCCTCTTTTCAACTCGTATCTTTCTAAAGAAAAAATCGTTGAAGTTAAGATAGGCCTTACTGTCGGTAATCTTATAGTTAGAAAGATCAATTTGATATTGAGCAATAAACTTATCAATTTTCTTCTTGGAAAAACGGCTGCTCATATACCAGCCACCGAGCATGGTTAACATTTTTCGTTTAACAAGAGTATGAAGTGTTGCTTTGCCCAGAGAAGAATTATAAAGCCATCTTAACATGCCTTCGCTTGGAACGAATTCCTTAATTAGACTTCCACTCTTTCTTTCTATATATCGTATGGATCCCATAAATCTGATTTGAATGCAAATTTAATCGATTTCGAAAAATATCGAGGCTTCTTTTCTATTTTCTATCAATTTTATTCAATTTTCTATTGGTTTCACCTGCATTATTTATGATTTATGTCCCAAAAACCATAATATTCTACCTAAAGTTAAGAATCCGTTTGAAGAGATCAGCAGAAGCTTTATCTTGTGGAAGCAAATAAAAAATAGCCTTTAATCTAAAATTAGAAGATAAAATACGATGGAGAATGATCAGCCAGATGGCAGAAAACGAAAAGATATCTCAGTGGGATTAGAAGTTGAAATTGTACAAAAACAAGATCAAAGAAGTGGCGATTTAACTGAAGGCTTTGTAAAACGAATTCTAACAAAATCCCCTAATCATCCACATGGCATAAAAGTGCAACTGGAAACAGGTGAAGTTGGACGTGTCAAAAACATACTTGAGGAAGAATTTTAATCACGTACAGTGATTTAATAATAAACCGTTCTGCATTTGCAAACGGTTTTTTTTGTGCGTTCTCTTATTTAACTTCCAAAACCATCCTTCATCGAATGCCAAAATAAATCCCCCTTTTTAATCCATCAATTCATCTTAGGAAAAAGAACTTTACTATATTTAGTCTCACCGAGTATAAACCACTCGTTTACATCCCCTATTGGGGAGCAAATAAACGATCATACTCTTTTTGACTTATACATATTAACCAAAATACTCAAAAGTGGATATTGAAAGCATTTTCAAAAACAATAAAAAGTGGATAGCCAGTAAACTTGAGCAAAATCAAGATTATTTTAAGACACTTGCAAAAGATCAAAATCCAGAAATTCTGTTTATTGGATGCTCGGATAGCCGAGTGACGACTGGCGATCTTATGGGAATAGAACCTGGCGATATGTTCGTACATCGAAATATTGCCAATATGGTTTCCAACACCGATTTAAGTGCCATGTCGGTTATTAATTACGCCGTCAGTTTCCTTAAAGTAAAGCATATCGTTATTTGTGGGCACTACAATTGTGGCGGTGTAAAAGCAGCCATGCAAGCAGAAGACATGGGCATTCTCAACCCCTGGCTAAGAAACATTCGCGATGTGTATCGCTTACATAAAGATGAGCTAAATGCCATCGATGATGAAGAGCAAAAGTACAATCGTTTAGTCGAATTAAATGTACAGGAACAATGTGTGAATTTAATTAAGACAGCTGATGTGCAGAAAGCATTACGCAATCGACATATTACTGTACACGGCTGGGTTTTCGATATTCATTCCGGGCATATCATCGATATGAAAATTGATTTCAATAAAATTCTTAAGGATATCATGGAAATTTATCGACTGATGTAAAACTTATCTCTTCCAATAAAAACTCAAGTTCAATTATGAAACAGCTTACAGTAATTCTTCTCTTTCTATTAAGTGTATTAAACACACAGGCACAAACAACAAGCAATTATACCATAGTCATTCATGGTGGTGCTGGTACCATTCTAAAAAAGAACATGAGTTCGGAGAAAGAAGCTGCCTATAGAACCAAACTAAATGAAGCATTACAGCTAGGAGATTCCATCTTGAAGAATGGTGGCACTTGTTTGGATGCCGTTGAGAAAGTGATTCATGTGATGGAGAATTCCCCCCTGTTTAATGCAGGTAAAGGTGCTGTTTTCACTCATGATGGACACAATGAACTGGATGCTTCAATCATGAACGGTTCTGATTTAAATGCTGGTGCTGTTGCTGGTGTTCGTGATATTCGTAATCCAATTAGTGCAGCCCGTAAGGTTATGGAAGAGTCTGCTCATGTGATGTTATCAGGTGAGGGCGCTTCCCTTTTTGCTAAAGAGCAAGGTCTGGATATTGTTGATCCATCCTATTTCTATACACAAAAGCGATGGGAATCTTTAAAGAGGTTGCAAAACAAAAAACGCAAACCTACACAAAATGACAAACATGGCACGGTAGGCTGTGTGGTGCTGGACAGCTATGGTAATTTGGCTGCAGGAACGTCCACAGGTGGAATGACAAACAAAAAGTACGGTCGTATTGGAGATTCACCAATTATTGGAGCCGGAACCTATGCCAACAATCAGACTTGTGCCGTTTCGTGCACCGGTCATGGAGAATATTATATCCGCTTGGCTTTTGCCCGTGATATTTCTGCACAGATGGAATACTTAAACAAAACAGTGGCAGCAGCCTGTGAATCTGAAATTAAAAAGCTATCAAATTTAAAAGGCACCGGAGGTGTTATTGCAGTAGACAAAAATGGGAATGTTTCCATGACATTTAATACAGCTGGCATGTACAGAGGCTATATCAAATCCAATGGCGAAACTTATATTGGAATCTATTCTCAATAAGTAGACTCCTATCCAAAATAAAAAACTCACCAAAACCAGGTGAGTTTTTTTTTGTAAAAATATAGAAGTGAATTTTTGCACTAAAAGTCAGGCTACAAGTCATAACCAAGAGAAGTAAATTGTTCAGACAAGAGTTGAATTCATATTTTCTCACTCGAACTTAAAATAGATGATATTTGTTTGTTTTTTTTCATCAATCATTTAATACATTCGCGCTCGATTTTTAAATGATAAATGACAATGAAGAAGCTTAAGGATATTGTGGTGATTGGAGTAGCTTTATTTGCTATGTTTTTTGGAGCAGGAAATCTTATTTTCCCGCCTCAGTTGGGTGTTGTGAGTGGTGATTCGTGGCTGCAAGCCATTATGGGCTTCTTTACCACCGATGTGAGCCTATCAATATTGGCTATTATTGCTATAGCCAAATCTGGAGGAACCTTTCATTCATTTGCATCCAAGGTTGGACCCAAGTTTAGCGTCGTCATGGGGATTATTATCATGTTGATTATTGGTCCATTATTGGCGTTACCAAGAACAGGAGCTGTCAGTTACGAAATGGGGATACTACCTCTTTTTTCAGGTATTCCTCAATACCTTTTCACCTTTCTTTATTTTGGCGTTTCCTTACTTTTTGTTATCAATCCCAAAGGTATTATCGATAAAATCGCTGTTTATCTGACACCAGTTTTGCTAATTGCATTGGTATCAATCATTGTGAAGAACATGCTGATGCCCGATACCATCATACCAGCAGCAAGATTAACAAAGGTGTATACCTATGCTTTTCTGGAGGGCTATCAAACACTGGATGGATTGGCAGCAGTCATCTTTGCTGGTATCATTCTTTTAAGCTTAAAAGAAAAAGGCTATACCGATACCTCATCACAAATAAAAATGACCATCAAGTCCGGTCTGGTTGCTTTTAGTATTATTGGATTTGTTTATGGAGGCCTCATCTATTTAGGTGCAAGTGGTGCAGCCAATATTCCTGATGGGATGAGCAGAACAGAAACCTTCATGGCTCTGGTTGACCAAATGTTTGGACAATATGGCGTTTGGATGGTAGCTGTAACCGTTATATTTGCCTGTTTCACCACGACTGTCGGTTTAACAACAACGGTTGCTGAATATTTTAGTGAATTAACAAACAATAAGCTGAGCTATCGATTTAATGTGGTCACTATCACTCTAGTGAGCTTTGTCCTTGCCAACTTGGGTGTTGAACAGATTGTTTACTTCTCAGGTCCTATTCTAAGTATTATATACCCTGCAATTCTTGTTTTAATTGTCCTTAATCTATTCGATAAGTACATTCCTTTTAAAGAAATCTATTCAGGAGTTGTAGGCGGCACTTTATGCTTTAGTATCCTGATGTTCATCTGTCAATCATTCGATTCCCTATCTGCTGCTAAAAACGTGCTATTGTCATTTCCCATGACCTCTTACGAAATGGGATGGCTGATGCCCGCTATATTGGGTGGGCTTATGGCTTCTCTTACTTATAAACTTAAAGCTGCCCGAAAATATTAAAATCAAAAAAAGCATTCAACTAATAGACGGTTGAATGCTTTTCTTACCTGATGGTTATAACATCGATAAAGATGAAATAGAAATTGATCTCTAAAAGGAAACTTTAGGCCACCCGACAACAGGTGTTCACCTCCGACTGCTTAGCCATACAGCTCACCATTCTAGGTACAATGCGATCGAAATGCTCAGAAATGCAATGATTGTCAAAATCCTCTTTTGTTTCCCATTGTTCCAAAACAATCAGGACAGAGGGGTCTTGCTCGTCCTGATACATTTCGTAAAGGATATAGCCTGTCTCTTTTTGTGTGGGCTCAATCATTTCTTTGAACACCGAAATTAACTCATCTATTTTATCCTCTTTAGCAAAGAGTTTTGATACTGCTTCTATCACTGATAATCTGTTTTAAAATTTTACTTATGAGATACTTTATTCTTGCGATCTAAAATGCAAACATTTCCACCCGGTGCCCAGCATTTAGCACAGGAAACGCAGCGGGGAATATGATCAGGATTTGCTTTCCATTTATTGGGCAGGTCGGGCTCGGAGTGCAGGGTTCGCGAGAGGGCAAAGTAAGAGATGTTGCTGCTGTTCAGGTTTTGTTCCAACAAGGCCATATTGCGGTGTCCTCCCACCGATATCATGGGAACAGTGAGTTCGGCAGCAATCTTACGGGTCGCCTCAAAAAAGTAGGACTGATTTTCCCGTTTATGGATTTTGGTTCGAATGGCTCCCCTGTTGGCCAAAACAGGATTTCCGCCACTGAATTCGATGGCGGTAATGCCCCGCTTCTCCAGTTCTTTAGCCACCCAAAGGCTTTCTTCAAGACTTAAGCCTTCTGTGCCCCACTCATCGGTGCAATGCATTTTTATGAGAACAGGATAATCGGGTCCAACTTCTTTACGAACCGCATCAAGTGTCTCGAACAGGATGCGGGCGCGGTTTTCAATAGGGCCACCATAGGCATCCTCCCTTCGATTGAAATAGGGCGTCAGAAACTGGCTGTACAAATAGGTATGTGCCGCATGCAGCTGTACCCCGTCAAAACCGGCCTCCTTCACGCGTCTCGCACTTTGGGCATAGGCATCAATCACTGTATTGATATCCTCCTGTGTCATCTCCCTAGGGGTAACGCCATAGGCCGGATTCTTCACAGCAGAAGGTCCCCATATCAGCCTCTTCCCTAGATTATATCTGGTTGAAGAACCACCGTAACAAACCTGCATGATTAGCTTAGATCCCAATTCATGGATTCGCTTTACGAAAGGCTTGTACTCCTCAACGAAATCATCTGAGTAAATACCAAGCATGCCCGCATTGGGTTGTTCATCTTCCATAATGTGGGCATAACCGGTAATGATGGTGCCCACGCCTCCCTGAGCCAATTCCTTATAGCGGGAAATCAGTTCCGGAGTTAGGTGCCCCTTTTCATCTGCTAAATTCAGCCATGTTGCTGATCGCCACAGACGATTCTTTAGCTCTAATTTACCCAGAAAGGTGGTTTCAAATATTTTTTTTTGCATTCCTATCCTCCTTTTTAATAAAGAAATATGAATTGAGTGAGCTGATTACTTCAGCGTTTTCAGCACCTCGATGATATCCTGAGGCTCGGCACGTTTTGTGTAATCGGCATTCAGGTAGGCATATTTCACAAGGCCTGTTTTATCGATCACATAGGTTGCGGGAACCGGCAACTCGTCCGAATTGGAGTCGTTGTAGGCTTCCAGATCCAAACCGAATTTGTTTTTGTAGAGCTCGCTCACCTCATCTTCCAATTTAAATACGATACCGTAAGATTTAGCCACCTGATTGTTAGAGTCGGACAGTACCTCGAATTCAAGTTCGTTTTTCTCTTTCACACTCAGAGAACCATCAGGTTTTTCTGGAGTCAAAGCGATTAAACTGGCTCCTAATTCCTGAAAAGCAGGCAAACTAAGCTGCATATACTGCAACTGCATATTACAAAAGGGGCACCATCCACCACGGTACCAGGTGAGTACCACAGGGCCATTCTGAAGCAAATTGCTTAGGCTTATTTTTTCGCCCAGCTGATTGGAAAGCACAAAATCGGGTGCCTTGTCTCCTGTTTTTACCGCATTGGCAATTAAATCACTTTCAGCCAGAGTGGAGATCCCTTTTCCAATAATCTCCTGTACATCTTCTGGTGCGGATTGTTTAAAATCATTCATGAGTCGTTTCAACTCCTGATCCAATTTGTTTTCCATAATGTCGATTGTTTAAGGTTTTATTATTAATTAGGCTCTCTTCTTTTTGTTAAAAGCACATATCGCCCCGTCCATATTAAAACAAGCATTGCACGAAACACATAGGGCTTTGGACCTGTCCCCTGCCTTCCATCGTTTTACCAAATGAGGCTCTCTTACCAAAGGCCGTGACAGCGACAGAGCTTCTACATTCTGCTCCTCAAGAATTTCTTCAGCTACCTCAAGGCTTCGGAATCCGCCAACTACAATCACGGGAACCGATACGATTTTAGCAATTTCAATCGCATTCTCCTTATGGTATGCCTCGTTCTCCTTCTTAAAGATCTTGTTACGTGCAGGACCGTATACACCTCCAGCCACACCCCCGCTTACTTCAATGACATCAATCCCGGCTTTATCAAGCAGGATGGCAATTTGCTTAGCCTCTGTAAGGGTATTGGTGTTTTCTTCCTTCATAAAGTCTGAACTGTTGAGTTTCAGGAAAACCGGGTATTCAGCTCCACATTTTGCCTTAATATTATTCAGAATCTCCACCACAACTCTTGCCCTTTTTTCAACGCTTCCTCCATACTCGTCATTGCGTCGATTAAAAAAGGGACTTAAAAACTTGGTCAAAAAATAACCGTGAGCCGCATGGATCTGCACTCCATCGAAACCTGCCTTTTTAGCCCTCAAGGCTGCTTTTCCATATAGTTCAACAATTTCGGAAATATCCTCTTGAGTAATCAAATTCTCATCAAATCCATCGGTCACATTAACCATCTCTTCACCTTTCCTTAGAATTCCGGAATGGCTCAACTGAATGATCGTCTTCCCCCCATCGGTATGAATCTGATCCACAATCTCCTTGTAACCTTCAATATACGAATCATTCCCGATCATCAGGTGCTTCGACTCCAGGGTAAGCTCCCCAACACCTGTATCTTCAAAGATGATCAGTCCTATTTCGCCTTCTGACAGTTGTTTATACACCTCCTTTACACGTGGTGTAACATACCCTTTTTCGTCTGCCATAAAGGTGGCGGTTGCCGAACGCATAACGCGGTTTCTTACTTCAATGCCACCAATTGTTGTCTTTTCAAATAAATTCATATCTCAATTCTTCTCTTCTAATCGTTTTGCAATAGTTTTTCCCAACTCCTCAGCTTTCTGAACACATTGAGCATCCTTTTCAAAATAATAGTAGGGATCCTCCTTCAGCTTTGCATCCTTTCCGTTCAGGGCAAGGAAAGCACTGTAGGCACAGGTCTCTCCGAAACCACACTTGTAGCAGGAAGCATTTCCTCCCGTTTCCAGGGATCCTACCTCATCCATTCGGAAGTTCTGTACAAATTCAGCCATATCTTTGTAAGCTTCATGTGCCGTAACCAGACCGGAACTCACAATAGCTGCCGGTTTCCCTTTGGAAAGCATTTTCCGATGAAACAAGGGTGAGAAACGCTCCATAAAATTCTTCATGATGGCATTCACCCCATTGAAACGGGTGATTCCGCCAAAAATCACTGCATCGGCTTCCATGAATTTCTCCAAAAGCTCGTCCATGTCATCCCTGAAAACGCACTTATTGGTATTGGCACAACCAACACATCCCGTACAAAATTCAATCTGTTTTTTACTCAACCGGATCAACTCATACTCATGTCCGGTTGATTCCATTACTTTGGTCATGGCGCTTTCCATCACACCACCTTTGGTGGGACTGCCACTAAACCCAATTACTTTTCCCATCTTTATTTCTTAACAATTATAAGTGCTTGTTTTTTTTAAAATCAAGCTGTCAACAGAATACTTTCCACTTCCGGTAATGGCCAACACCACATAGCCCAACAGATACAAGGCGCCCAATTCGCTCTTTGCCCAGGCATCGTTGATGTGGATCACGAATATGGCTATCAGCATGGTTACAATAAGAGGAATAACAGAATACCTTAGCTTGAATCCTACAAGGATGAAAAGTGAGCAAACCACCTCAGCCAGAACTGCAAGGGTCAATGAAACTGCAGCTCCCAGCCCCAGCGGATCGGGAAACTGAATGGTGTTCCCACTGAAAAGCAAACCTGCCTTGGCTAACCCATGGGGAAGCATCAGTAGAGCAAAACCAATTCGCAATACAAGAAGTCCGTAGTCATTCAAATGTTCTTTCTTCATATCTGAGAATTTTTAATTATCATTTAGCCGGTTTAAAGGCTCTTTTGCTTGTCGTTTTCTCGTAGCCCTGTCCATTTTCATAGGATACCAATTCCAATTGCATCCCCCAAGGCGCCCAAAAGTACACCCAGGTAACACCTGCATTTGGTCCTTCATTCATGGTCATAGGTTCACCCTGAACTTTGACTCCTTTAGATTTCAGGTATTGAACAGCCACAGCCATATCATCCACATAAAAGGCAACATGATGTCCACCCCAATCACTGTTTTTAGGGACTCGTTTCACCTGGTCCGGTGCCTCATATTCAAAAATCTCAAGATTGGCTCCGTTACCACACTTCACAAATGCAGCCTTGGGAATTTTGGCTCTTGGGTGCACATTCAAGTGCTCTTGCATCCAATTGTCGTCGGAGGCAAAAGGCCCAATCTCGAATAATACCTCAGCTCCAATAACGTTCTCAAAAAAGTCGACAGCTTCTTTCAGGTTGGGTACTGTAAAACCAATATGCTCAGCTCCCCTGTTTCCCGGAATACCTTTACTTTCGGTTTGGGCAAACACGCCTATGGCTAAGCCCAATACCATCACAACACTTAACAACTGCTTTTTCATACTATTTCTTTTATGATTTATACTCAATACAAACTGATACAGACCTGTTTCTAAAAACAGGGACAGGAACTTCTCATCCAATAACTTCTCATCCAACGCCTTGCCCGCATCCATTCTCAATTTCCCAGCCCTTTTCGTACAGTACAATATTAAGAAGAGATACCGGTGCCTGCGGTGCAATTGTGTGGGATATTAGTGGACTTTCAGGAAATACTCCTGCCTGCTGTCGGGTGTATTTTGTTTCTTTTTCAGCCGAATTAAGGGCAAATCACCTGCTGCATGGTTCTCAATAAGCCTTACACACTTGAAGGCTAAAAAAAGGGAAAGAGAAGCAGTAAAAAGTCACGATATATTCTCACTAGAAACACCAAACTTTCAACTCCAACTGCAATCCCTTTTAACCTATTTCCCGCACACTACCCCAAAGGGTAATGACTAGAATGTTATTCTTTACAATGCCTGTTATTTACGGATTGACTCCTGAATACCATAACTCTGGTCTTCCGGAAATCTTTTCCCCATATTTCGAAATTGATCTCCCCAGGTATCGGTAGCATCCACCGTTTGATTAGCATCAAATATTGTCAGACGGTAGACGATTTTCCATTCTCCATCTCTTTTCTCCAGTTGGTTCTGATACCTGCCCAGCAGAATCCCCTCCTTGTTCCCCTGAGGCGTTTTGAAATAATGGTAAGCCCAAACATAGGCCTCAGCATAAGCTTTGTCGCCATTAATGTCAATCATGATATTACTCAAGCGGTGATGGGTTCTTTCAATTTTTGCCAGCTCCGAAACGGCATAATCGCAAAATTCCCATGCATTACCACTGTAGTCAATCGGATTAATGGGGTCCTGATGATCCTGAATCGCATCAGGCCAATAAGTTGATTTCATCAAATCTGCATCCAATCGGTCGATGGATCTCACATTTCTATACAAAAGTTGAGTGATATCCTGATGATCTTTTACTTCCTGAATTGTTTTTGCATCCATGCTTTCAGTTTTTACAGAACAACTACTTGCAGCTATACCCAAAACGGCAAGTAGTGTAAGGGTCATAATCTTTACTTGTCGAATCATTTTACTTCTTTTGAATAAGATAATTTACCATACATCTTACTGTAATAAATTCTGGATATCACAGTGATTACAATTCCAAAGCCAGACAGTACTGCTGACTTTGGATCATTAACTGCAAGATGAGCCAAAGTAGCAAACACCACATCAAAAAAGAATCCTGAATAAGCCCACTCAACAAGCATTTTAGATTTTCTTGTGGAGACAGCAATTACACCTAAAACCTTGATTATAGCGGAGGGAACCAAAATCCATACCGGAAAACCAATTACATTATAGGCTTCTACAGCAAATGGTCTCATAAATGTGTATAGAACAGCTGAAAATATAAACAGGGCACACATTAAACCTGTCGAAATCTTATAGATTAGTTTGTCTGTTTTATTTGTTTCCATGATAATTATTATTTAGCGTTTTTAATAAATTGATAACTGATATCTGACTTATCTCTTTTCGGAATGTATCTGGCGTCGACTTTACTGAAATCTACCCAGAGTGCCGTTGAATCCAAATTCTGGTTGAATTCCCATATCGATAAACGGTGCATGATTTTCCATTCACCATTTCTCTTTTCGAACTTGTACAATTGGCGAGCTCCAACAAATTGGTCTCTCTCATTTTTATCTTCATCGGTAAACTGGTGATATGCAACAATACTGGTTTCTGCAGCAGCCTTGTCACCATCCAATTCAATTAGAGTATTCGATAATCTGTGATATGTTTTATTGAAAAAAGAAAAACCTTGCATAGCTATTGGTACAAACTCATGTGCATTTCCATTGTATTGAAATGAACCTGTGATGGTATCTTCCAACTCTTCAATAGCTTCAGGCCAATAGCATGATTTCATTAGTTCTTCATCTTTCCTGTCGAAGGCACGGGTAAGACGGAATAATAGTTGTTCTAGCTCTTGTCTGTCCCAAACTTGCTGTAATTTTTGAGAATCCATTTTCTTTCGATTTTATATTTATGAAATATTAATTAAGCCATACCAAACAGGACTGCTATGGCAGTTTCTGATATTTTAATAGCAATACAACGATTCGTTCAACTTGCCAACACAGGATTTTGCAGATAAAAAATCCCACTTATAAGATAATTACACCGTTACAAATTAGAGTGCAATTCACAAGATCATGACTAAATAAGGAAGCAAAAGCAGTTAAAAAAGTTACATTTTTTTCTCCCCAGAAACAACTTTACTCTCACGGCTTTGCTCCTTTTATCTTTGCTCTGAATTTCGCACCGCTTACAGTACAAATATGAGAACTAATCCAGCCCCAATCGGTATAAAATAGTTGGGTCTTAGTGTACTTTTAGGAACTCTTGTCGAAATTGCTCGGGGGTTCGCCCGGTTTGGGTTTTAAAATAGCGATGGAAGTAAGCCTTATCTGAAAAATTCAGTTGATCGGATATTTCCGTAACGGTCAATTCGGAATGCAACAACAGGCGTTTGGCCTCCAGCAGCACCCGTATTTGAATCAGGTCCGAAACCGAATTGCAGCCACTCTCCTTGATGATGTTGTTCAGGTGGCGCGAGCTCAACTGAAGCTTCGCGGCATAAAAAGCCACCGAACGGTTCTCCAGATAGTACTGGTCAATCAGGGTTTCCAGCTTCCGAATCCGATCCGAAATGGCACATTGCTGTCCCGATTCGCCAGTAGATTCCCCCTTATAGAGCCTTTCCAATTCAATTAATAAGAGCTCCAGGGAGGCTTTCAAATGATCCTTCCTTTTATGGCAAGTCTGCTTGAACTCTCCGTACATGGATTCCAACAGAAAAACCAAACAAGGAAATTCATCCGGAAGTTCCATGATGGAAGAGCTGAGCGTGGTATGAAAGAAGGGATAATCGTACAACTTTCGATTGTCGGTTGCATGTTGAAAAATGCTCGGACTAAACTTCAGCAGATACCCCTTACTCTTCTCAAAATCGAAGACATGCACCTGACCTGGCGAAAGAAAGGACACAGCATTTCCAACCAACTCATATTTCTCACAATCAATGGCATGCACACCCGATCCACCAAACTGAAACAACATGCCATACATATCCTTTTCCTGGTTTTTCTTCAGGCACTCCAAACTTCCTGACTGAGCTACATCCTGCAATTTTTCGATATAAAAATCACATCCTTCCCCCTCCCTTAGGACCTCTTGAGCCGAATCCATTTTATTTATTTTCTTCATAATTTCTAATTCTTGAATTTGGTATTATTTTCAGGAACCAAAGTCCGGTCACCCCCACTGCGATTTGAAACAAATCCTTCTCCTCTCAATTGAAAACCTCAAATTGTCCAACACCTGGCGAAGCGCTTTTGATTCCCAATACAAAATTGAACAAAACCATTAAGTGACTGGGTATAATAAATGTAGATCTTGGTGCACTTTCGGGAACAACACCCAATACTTGATATTTAAAGGATAACCAAAGCCTCATTTAGCTGTTAAGAAAAGTCCGAAACCATTCACAAAACAAAAAAGCAAGCCATGGAAATGACCTGCCTCTTTGAATTGAATAAAATTTATATTTAGACTATAAAGTAACAAGGTAATACCTTGTTTTGTAAGTTTGATCGGGAAAAGCAGACAACAGTATTTGATTTCCCTGTACTTCCCCTGAAATGCGACTCTAGCGCTGTTACTACACTCCCCCTTTTTCAATCAGAAAGAGAGATAATTGTAGCTATCGTCTTTTTTATCGCCCCTATGAGGTCGGTATTTGTCATCAAATTTATCACTCCAAACAGCTGTTGCTTTTTGGTTTTGATTCCAGTCAAAAACGGTAGAACGGTGCAAAATTCTCCATTCGTCATTTCTTTTCTCCAACTTAAAGTGATGACGTCCGCCGAGAATCCCTTCCATATCAACACCCTCCTCGTTGGTGTGCACATGGTAGGCCCAAACATACGACTCAGCATTCGCTTTGTCCCCATCCAGCTCAATTAGAATATTGCTAATTCTATGCTGGGTAACCTTTAGGGCTTCGAAACCTTTCATGGCCTCCGGGACGAATTTCCATGCATTATCGTTCCAGAAAAAATGCTCAGGGAAAATTGGATCCTGATGCTCTTCGACGCCTTCTTCCCAATAACAGGATTTCATTAACTCCCCATCCATACGGTCGAGGGCTCTGGAAAAGCGATACATCAACTGTTCAATTTCCTGACGGTCCCACATTATCTGTAATTTCTTCTCATCCATGGTTTCAATTTTTTTTTGTTATTGATTATAAAACGGGGATACAACTCTGCTCCCCACAATTATTTACAAGCTCTTTTATTACGTCCTCTTTTTAAGCACAAAACAATTACTGGCTTTATTTAGCCAAAAAGGGAACTATTACCTTTTTTACCTCTTTGTGATCAAAGAACAGAAGTCCGTGTCCACTCATCGAATCCACCACTTTCAACTCACCATTCAGCTCTTTGGCAATCGCAATAGCGTTGAGTGGATTTACCGTATGATCCTGTTTGTTTACAACTACTAATAAATCAGCTTTAATAACATCATCAATTTTATCAGCAGTGGTATTAGCACTATTATAGATGTCATGTGCAAGCATGGCTTTCAACTGAACCAAGTAGTCGGCGTGGTGGATCATTTTAGCATACTGCTCTTCCATGTACCCCTTAGTACCCTCTGGCTTAACACTTTTAACAAGGAATTCCGGAGAAAACAAGTTCATGGTAGCGATATCGGTAACTCTCTTCATGGCAACTTCCAACTTCTGCTTATTATTTCCTGCAGCCTCAAGCAAATCAGCCTGCATCCCCCAAAATAGCATATCATACGACGATTGTTTTGGAGTTCCGATAATGGCAATCGCCTTCTCCATAAAGTCTGGGTAAGTAACCAGCCATTCATAAGTTTGCATTCCCCCCATGGATACGCCGATTATGGTATTCAGCTTATTAACACCTAGATGATTAACCAACAACTCATATTGGGAATTCACCATATCCCGGATAGTTAATGACGGAAATTTTTTGGTGTTTGAAGGCGATGATGACACTCCGTTTCCTAAAGCATCTACAATAACCACATACAATCCAGTAGTATCAATGGTATTATTCAGAACTCCCCATTGAACAATATGCTCACTTGTTCCGGTAAACCAGGTTGGCCAAAGAACAGCATTGCTTTTATCTGCGTTTAATTTTCCAAAAGTTCTGTAGGCAACTTTGGCCTCCTTAATCACTTCCCCTTTGGTGGTTTTAAAATCACCCAAATTGGCATATTTCAAATCCGACTGAGCAAAACTGCTATTTGCCCATACCATTACAAAAAGAAGTAGAATTGATTTAACTGTTAATTTCATATCTCTTAAATTTTTAAGTTTTAATAATTATTTGATACTCCCGATAGTTACCAGGAGAGAGTAAGAAAGTAGCCAGAGTAATCACTCCATAAAATGATTCGATCCACTCATGGCCTTTACCTTTCACTAATTGTAATTAACTTTTTGACTGTTTAATTACTACCTGCTGCAGGTAAGAACGTTTTTATTTTGACTCTTCCAAAGTCCAAAACCCCTCTGGTTTTAACACGGTAAAAGTTCTGGGACTTTGAATCATTTCAGGCAATTGCTCTTCATACACTTGGCGATAATCTTTTGCATTGAGATGGTTCTTCATGAAAGCTTCCATACTGGGCTCTCCCCAACGCTCGTAAAGCGTAAACTTCGTCGCATCGCTGGCATCCTGGTGAAGAAAAGCTCCAACGAAGGTATCCTCAACCGCCATGCTGTTTAGGACGTGCAAGGCTGCCTTTTTCCACGCCTCAATCTTTTCAGGCTTGATGTGGAAATTCACGTAGAAGGCCAGGTCGTTGGCCGAAGGCTCGACCTTTTCACTTATCCATTGGTTCAATGGCTTTAGTACAGAAATAGCTCTTGTTGTGGCACTCCATTCCTCAATATGATCTTCATAGTATTTCCGGTATTCCTTCCCTTTCAATTGTTTGGCAATAAAGTCATCCATACTGGATTCCCGCCAACGCTCATAAATGGTATACTTGTTGGTATCCTCCGCATCCTGATGCAGGAAAGTGCTCACAAAAGTCTCCTCTTTTGCCATTTCGTTCACCAACTCCAACAAACTTCCTTTAAATTCCTCTACATGTTCCGGTTTCAGGTGAAACTGCACGTAGAATACCAAATCGTCGGGATTGGCAATTTTCAAATTTTCATTCTTCATCATTTCCTCTCTTTTCAAGTTACTTCTCTCTCTTGTATTGTTACTTAAAATATACTCTCTACTTTCTGCAAGCGAGAACAAAGGCAGTGAGATTGCCACCAGCACCACCCCAAAAACTTTTCTTGCTACTTTCATATTCTCTTCTGTTTTTATTTGTTTTAACCAAATCTTACAGTGCAAATATCGGAAGTATGGCCTGCCCCAGCGGTATAAAATATGTGGGTCTTGGTGTACTTTTAGGAACTGCCGCGGGATTTACCGGAATCATTCAGATTTTAGGCTTCCTGTTGGGCTACACTGTGCTATTGGGAGAATAAAAAAATGTCCAATTCTGCAATCAATTGAGATGGATCACTTCATCTCCCATTGCAAAATTGGACATACTAAATAAGTCGCTGGGTATAAAAAAGGCAGGTATAGGTGTACTTTGGGGAAATTCACCCCAAACCCGGCTCTTTTATAATGCGCTTGTAATAAACATGAGAATAAAAACCAGGCATGTTGTGTACAGGATGACACCCCCTACAGTTTCCATCTTTACTTTTCGATCTTTCATCTTTAGTTATTATTTGTTTGAAATTACGGTTATCGCTTGTTGTCTCTTTTTCTGCAGCCATCTCAACGAGCCTCCTACCGGGCAGAAGAAACGACAAAAGAAGTTTGAGAAAAACAAGGCTCCAATTAATGATGCCGGTAGAATATACCACTGTATCCCCACTCCTTTAAGTGAAAACATCAATGCAAAAGGTTCATAGGAGGCCATGGTCGGGTTGGCCGAAATGAAAATAATAAGCAGCGAAAGCCATAATAAAACAAAGGGGGTTTGTGACAGAATTTTTGCCAGTTTGTTTGGCAATTTCAGATTGATCCCGGATATTTTATTTAATATCATTTGAGTAGCACGAAAAGGACACATGGTATTGCAGTAGATATTCTTTCCCCAACCAATAACAATCGTAAAAGTTCCTGCCATTAAGAGCCACCAAACAAAATGGGAATGGATATCGGGAAAATAACCCAGAAAGGTTCTGCCTAAATGTGTTAAGGACAGTGAAGCATTGAACATGAATCCAAGGAATATTAAACCAAGAAATAAACTCACGTATTTCAATTTCTTAATTCTCCAAAAGCTTGCAACAACACCAATTAGGAAAATAAGAAGCGTAATCCCCTCTTTACGTGTAAATTTCCATATTTTTTCAAACTGTGGAACTTCAAGTTCTAATTTTTTCTCGGCAATTTTATAGGATGCTTCCCGGGCAGCATTGGCAATTGCCAATGAACTTACGGTAGCTCCCGAAACGGCCTCCAGATCTTTCTTTAATTCGAATCGATCAACGACACGCTTCGTCTCATACTGATCGTAGTAGTTATTATTATCTAATTTTGCCAGAAAGGATACGGTTTCAAAACTATTAAGCAACTCGGTTCCTATAATTGTACCACTTGTGTCAACAACGACTGCAACCCGCAGAGGCCCCCCGTATCCCTGCGCTTCTCCTTTGGACAAATAGCCAACTAATCCATTTTCATTCTTCAAAGGATAAATATCCGCATCAGCTTCACCTAGCTGAAAGTGCTTTTCACTTAAAATCCCTAATTCACCTAATCCTTTGTCACTGATGTGACCAAAGTAGCCAAAAACAAATGCAACAGCTAAAGCGAGGTAAGCGATCCAATTGATGTATTTTTTTATCTTCATTTCTTAATTATATTCCTTTAATTCATAAGCCAGAAATCCAAAACCAAGGCCATGAAGCCTAAGTTTTGGATCTTGATAATCAAACACTCTTACTATCTTACTGATTACTCTTCTGGTCCTGAACCGTTTTCTTCAAAGCGAATCTTCGACCCAATACCAGTAGTATCAGCGATGGCAATCCAAATACAATCATTCCCATACTTGCAGCTCTGGGTTCACCTTCCAATATAGAACTACACGACCAGGCAATGCAAAAAATCAATATGAACAACCCTATCCCAAGAGTCAGCCAGGTACTCCAGTTAAATTTTAACTTACGATGATAATATATCGTTAGAATAATCGCTGATTGAGTTAAAACACCCAGCGTAAAAAACAATACTTCTATTCCATTAAATATCATAATTTCCTAATTTTAATAATAAACAAATCAATTTATTACAGCAGTAATCAAAGCCTAGTGCCCGTCGTAACTCTTACCTTCAGGGCTGTAAAATTTCTTAATAGCAGATTTGTCTTCAACATTACCGTATCCAAACAATTCATCCATTTCCCTCATGAAATCGTGCACCGGACCAGGCATGGCTGCCGTAACACTATCAACCAACCTGTGATGCCAAAAATCAGGTTTATTATAAGGACAAGACGTCATACACATCCCACAATCGTCACCCAATTCACCCCACAGTTTAAAACATTTTTTAGCATCAACGTGATATTTTTTCACACCTTTTACATTATACCAGGCCTTATCCTTATTATCGTGAGTTGGTTCAAAAGATGGCTCTTTATCGTAGGATATTGCCTTTGTAGGACAGGCATCAGCACAACGCATACAGTTTTTACAGAAATCCATTACCCCAAAGGACTTGGGTTTATCGTATTCTACAAAATCAAAATCGGTATACACTTTCGCCAATCTCACTCTGGGACCGTATTTATAAGAAACCATTTGCCCCAAACGTGAATTTTCACCTAATCCTGCGGCTATGGCATAAGGCACACTAAGCCCCATATCATTACCTGCAGAAACCGCATTGAAACCCAGATTTTTTTAAATAGACGGCCAATTGATATGGGATTTTTGACATGGTTGAATAGCCTTCACCTGCAGCAGCACTACCAACATATGAAGGCGAGGCGGAGATGCCCTCATAATCCATTTCGAATGCCATAACAATTACAGTTTTTGGCTCGAAAGGAAAATCACTCCAGTCTGTTACAAATTTATCTGGCCCCCAAGTTTTCAACTCCTCCATTTGCTCATGGCTAGGTGGAGCCAAAAGAGGCTTTCTTAACAAAGGAGGAACAGGGTTTAAAAATTTACTATAGTCCCATCTTTTATCTCGTCGGGTAATACCAACCAAATCGGCTCCGAATAGTTTTGCTGCTCGCTTAATTTGATTTGCAGCTTCCTGTTTACTATCAAACTTATATTTTTCCTTAACCACATAGTCATTATCGAAAAGCGCAAAAGGATTTTTTTCTTGTCTTTGCTCCCAGGAGTTCACTCCAAAATTAGGAATAGCTGCCGGACTTGGGCCTGCGGCATAATTATTCATTGCCCAGGCACCTGCAAACAATGCTTTATCAGCTTGATTATACCCTGCTTTTGAATTATCATAGGCGAAATTCATCTTTTGTACGAATGCTTGTCCATCCGCAACAATTTCATCTTCTACATCTTCTCCAATTGCCTTTATTTCATTAACGAAAAATGATCTTGCCTGCACATGATCCCAGTTGCGCGGCGGAACATAATCCGCTCTTACCTCAACAGGAAAATCATCGTGAATTGTTACCAATTCACTCGCAAGCTGCTTGTCCATTTTTTTTGCCACTACCTTCTTCGGCAGAGAAGCAATAGCTGTTGCCCCCACTGCAGCGGATAAGCCTCCTATTTTAAAAAAATTTCTCCGGCTTAATCCTGATTTCTTTTCCTTTTCATTCATCACTTCTGTATTTATAGATTAGTGTTCTTGCTTTTTAATTTTCACAAAAAAAAACACAAAACATTGATCTATCGACGGCTCCAAGATCTCAGGACATACGCCAATATTATCGCACCTAAAACAATTAATCGATACGGTTTGATTTTAAGCTGGAAAGAGCAGCAAGCCCACCCTATGTGAAAATTAGGTAAGGAAATCGCTACTGGACAAGGCATATTATTAACCATTCAGAAAAGATGGTTAAAAAAATACTGGAAATAAATTTAAGCTTTGGAGTAGAAATGAGAAGCCATTGGTAGTATGCACAAAAAAGATTATGAACCGTTTTGTGAAAACAAGCAATTCACCACCATCTCTCTAATTGATAGTCAACTAAAGATGTTTAATATATTCTGAAGGTGTTTCTCCAGTAAATTTCTTAAAAGTGGCATTGAATGTCGATTTCGATTTAAATCCGGCCTCGAATGCAAGCGCTAGTATCGTGAAATTTTTATACTCCTTTTGTGAAGCAAGTTGTTTAAATTCCTCAACACGATAATTATTGGTATAATCATTAAAGCTTTGACCGATTAAACCATTAAGGGTTTCCGAGATGTTATGATTAGGAAGGTTGCTCATGTCAGACAATTTCACTAAATCGAAACCGGGATCCAGATAGGGCTTTTCATTCTCCATGATACCATTTAAAAGTCTAACATTATCCAAGGCTTTGGAATGGGTTAGTTTCGACTTTTCATACTTCTTAAAACCTCCCAATCCGTTTTTCTCTTCTGCCAACTGAAGCGATTTAGGCTCAGAAATAATGACGTAGCTCAGCGCATACCCCAAAATCAGAAAGTAACTTAGATTAACGATATTCATTATCTGTTCGGATCCATCCACAAATAGGGGCAGATTGTTTTTAACCATCAAAATCACAAAATGAAAAGTCATCATACCAAGAATCAACTTCACAATGGTGGTTTCCTTCTTGTTATAATCAAATACCTTAAGTGTAAAACCCTCTATCCTATAATAGGCTCCAATCTTCTTGATGATTAATATTGGATAAATGATGAACAGGGAAATGGCAATATTATTCGCAAGATAGAACCAGAATTCTTTGTGAACAGCTGAGTTTATAAAAAGAAAAAAAAGAATTCCATTGATCGTGAGAGGAATCAAATGTAACAGATCCTTGCCCCTTAGTTCGACTTTTCCTTTTAGCAAAGCAACAGTATAATAGTAGATGACCACAGGAGCAACAGTAAGTACAGAGATCGTTGTAAATGCCAGATCTGAGGATTCATTAAATACATTTGAATAAAGCAAATAATAATACACATAATGGACGGCTATAGACCCCAAAATAAATATCAGAAATAAGTTGGGTAAGGTTCTGAACTTTTTCCTCATTAAAATGATGATCAAGCCAATAATCTGAGCCCCACAAAAAATAATCAACTCTTTAATCCCCATAGACATGTTTGTTTATCAATTCCGAAAATAGTTATTATTTGGATTAAATGGAGAATATAATGGAAGACGCATCTTACTTTCCCCTAATTGCAACACTTAATCTACTGAATTCCGGAACCCTACTAATACAATTTTACAGGTCCTCCAAAATTTTCGCACCTTAAAAACTATTAAAAAAAGAAAGCAGGACATAGAATTGTGCAGGTTTTCACACACGCATTCAATATTCCGCTAATAATCATATTAGAATATCCCCTCCTTCTATCCTGCAAACGAAAAGGAAAAAATAGCCTATTACTTAATGCACTTTCAGAAACTTTTCACGAAATCCTTCGGGGGTATAATTAGTTCGGTTTTTAAACAAGCGATGAAAATAGGCTTTATCTGAGAAATTCAACTTCCATGATATTTCAGAAACCGTATCATCGGAATTCAAAAGCATGCGCTTAGCCTCTGCCAATACCCTTGCGTTAAGCATATCAGAAATGGATTGACCAGTCCCCTTCTTCACAATGCTATTCAGATGTCGGGAAGTCAAATTGAGTTGATTCGCATAGAATGTCACGGTCCGGTTTTCCACAAAATTCGTATCAATCAGACACTCTAGTTTCCTTATACGCTTTGTATCAGTTTGGGCCATGGTTTCTTTTTCTATTTTCTCCACCCCATACAAACGGCTCAATTCCACAAGTAATATCTCAAGTGAAGATCGGAGCAAACTCTGTCTCCCAAATTCTTCCCCCTCAAACTCATGGTGCATAGATTCCAACAAAGTCGGAATACGAGTATTATCGCTTGAAATTTTTAATGCAGGGGAACTCAATGTTGTATGAAAAAATGGAAAATCATAAATCTTCTCCAGAGATTTGTTCAGCTGGTAGAAATCAGGCTTAAAGGAAATCGCAAAACCTTGCATTGTACGGGGGTCATAGGCATGACACTGTCCAGGAGTAACAAAAAACACAGAATAACCTGAAGCTTCATGCTTCTCACAGTCGATAAAATGATACCCATCCCCTTCAGATACAAAGAGCAAAAAATAGTAATCGTGAGTATGAGGATCCAATTGATTGGAAATTTCATCGTATTCATAATCTCCATGAATTTTCTGAATTTCAAAACCAAACTCATCATGCGCCTTTATAGTCGTCTCAAAAGTGTGTATTCTGGGGTTGTGTTCAATGCTCATATATTATTTTAAAATAGATTCTTTTATAAACCTCAATTAGCCTTTGCGGCAAAAATGAAAAGAATCAGATAAAAAAAGAGTGTACAAAAGGAGGATTATAGTGTATTTTTAAGAAATACAATAATAAACTTAGTTCATTAAAAGGAAGCTAAAAGCCTCCCTAATATAAAACTTTAATATAATCTATAACGGATACATGTCGGACTTATTCATCCGCCCAATTCCCACGAGGCTGAAGGACTCTAAAATTACGCAAAGTCTGAACCGCATGAAGCAATATGTTTTCATAAAGCTTTCGATGTTCGTCAATAAAGCCCTCCTGGCTGGATTGGCTCCAACGTTCATAAAGGGTAAATCGAGTAGGATCTTCGGCATCCTGATGCAGAAAAGCGCAGATAAACCCATCATCCTTTACCATCTTATCAAAAATTTTCATGGCTGCAACTTTCCAATCAGCTTGTCG
>Ga0209272_10000485_pt1 | contig 32555 bp, 25 predicted proteins | sample tdDd002_FD_187125 | JGI IMG/M metagenome (GOLD analysis project Ga0209272, IMG submission 187125) | Marine sediment microbial communities from the Atlantic coast under amendment with organic carbon and nitrate - tdDd00.2 (SPAdes)... | ecosystem: Environmental > Aquatic > Marine > Coastal >... | reverse complement strand
CAGCTGTACTCTGTAGCAGTAGAAGATCAGATGACATCTTACGAGTATGACTTGGCTGGTAATCTAACTTCTGAAAAAAGTCCTTTAGGTTATGAAACTAAGTATTCATACAATGAAATCAATCAGATGATTTCAGTTACAAATGCTTTGAATGAAACAACTAAAATTAATTATGATCCAAATGGTCAAGTCAGTGATGTGACAGATCATCATGGTACAACATCTTTTACTTATGATAAGATGAAGAATCTGATTTCAACAACGAATGCGTTAAATGAAACAACAACGTATGAGTATGGTACTTCAGGTCTTCTAGAGAAGCTGGTTCATCCAGATGGCTTTATAGAAAGCTTTGAATATGAAGATACTCGACTAATCAAACATTTAAACAGATTAAGTGAAGAAACCTCTTATGAATATGATGCATTCGGTAGAATGGTCAGTTCTAAAAAAGGTGATATGATCACGTCTAAAATCTATGACGATTTAAACGGTACAGTATCTACAATCGATTCTTTGAATAGAGAAACAACAGATACTTTTGATATCATGGGTCAAATGATTTCTAGAACCGATTGGAAGGGTACCGAAAACTATGAATACAATGGACTGGGTCAAGTAACTTCGGTAGAAAATGTACTCGGATATAATAGAGTACTTAACTATGAAGGTGACCGTTTGGTATCAGAGAGCGATTACAAGGGTCAGTTAACCACCTATACATATGATTCACTTGGTAATGTTTTGAGTGTTACAGATCCTATGAACAACATAACGGCCTTTGAATATGACAAACAAAACAGAGTGACGACAGTAGACTATGGAAACGGGACAGACCGTTATGAATACAATGGTTTGGATCAAATCGTCAAGAATATCAATCCTCTTGGCATGATAACGTCTTATACTTATGATCATGGTAACTTGGTAAAAGAAACCGTAGAAGGAAAAATCACAACAAATTATAAATATGATGTACTTAACAGAGTAACTGATATTGCGACTTCGACAGGTAGGACGTACGGTTATGATTATGATGTGATGGGCAATATCATATCGGAAACCTCTGGATTAGGTACAAAAACAGATTATGAATATGATGTATTAAATAGAGTGACAGAAATCACAGGTACTTTAGGTGATGTGACCAGTTATTCTTATAATGAACTTGGTATGCTTGACACAGTAACTTCACCTAGAGGTGCGGTAGAGAGTTATACTTATGACTTATCTGGTAGAGTATTATCCATAACCGATGAAGATGGTGTGATGACATATGATTATGAGGATTTAAATGGTCAGATCACTGTAACAGATGAACTGGGTGGTCTGTGGGTATCAAAGTATGATGGTCTATCAAGATTGATTGAAGAAATATCACCTAATGGTCATGTTTCATCATACAATTACGATAAAAACAGCAACTTGTTAAAAGAAACCAGTCCATCAGGTCTTGAAACGACTTATGACTATAACAAGAACAATCAGTTGATTCGGGTAACAGATGCTATGGGCAATCTGACCCAATATGCTTATGATAAAAGAGGTAATCTGAATCAGGTTATGGATGCGAATCGGAATGTGTCATTCTTTAGTTATGATGCGTTGAACAACTTGATAGCTGAAGAAAATCCTTTAGGTGAAACAACACGTTATACATATGATCAATATTCTGAATTAATAAAAAAGGAAGATGACAGATCGGTTATAAACTACTCTTATGATTCGGAAGGTCAGTTGACTCATGCGGATTATGGTGACAGTTATGCTGCGTATGAGTATGATACTTACGGTAGACTGATTAAAATGTCATCACCAGAATCTGAAGAACATTATAGTTATGATGTGCTGAGTAGAATGACAGAACAGAAGAATGTCACTTTAGATAAAACGAAGACATTCAAATACGATATCTCGGGTAATTTACTAGAGATGAAAAATGAAGAAGAAAGACTGTTCAAATACGAATACAATCAGGATAGTATGCTTACAAAATTCATTGATCCGGATGAACGGGTGACCACTTATTCTTATGATGAAATGAATCGTCAAGTAGAAAAGGTTCTACCAAATGGTATGACTGAAAGAAAAGTATATGATGCAGAGGGTCATTTGTTATCACTGATTAACGAGGATCACAGTGGCGTTATATCTAGCTTTACTTATGAATACAACGCTGAAGGTTACAGAACTAAAGTAACAGAAGAAGATGGTGCAGAAACAAATTATACATATGATGCTTTAGGTAGAGTAACAGAGGTTCAATATCCACTGAGTAAACTGCAGTCTTTCTATCAAGAAACTGCAATGGTAGAAGATGACTTCTTAGCGGTTTTAGAGGGTCGTGAATCTGTAGAAATGAAGGTTTACAATATAAAGCCTGATGAAGATGAAAAAGCTAAAAAGGGTAACTCTAATTCGGATAATTCAAGTTCAAATAACTCAAATAATTCGAGTTCGAATAATTCAAGTAGTTCAAGCAGTTCAAATTCCTCAAGTAGTGTAGTGGAAAAAGTTACTGGACAGGACAAGAAAGAGGATAAAGTAACTGGACAGGATAAAAAAGAGGATAAAGTCACAGGGCAGGATAAAAAAGAAGATAAAGTAACAGGTAAAGACAAGAATGGTATACCGCCTGGACAAGCGAAAAAAGAATTGGAGATATTAGAAGGAGTTACTCTAATAACAGAGAATCAACCATTGGTGGATTTACTGGAAGAACTAGACGTAACGCAGACTAATTTCCTGATAGGCATTTATGGTACTGTGAACTATAGCTATGATGCTGTAGGTAATAGAACGAGTATGACTTCTGATGGTGAGAAAATCGATTATTCTTATGATTCAGCGAATAGATTGTTATCAGCTGGTGGCCAGTCCTTTGAATATGATGCTTCTGGTAATATGACCAAAGCTTCATCACTTGAAGAAACGACAGACTACACTTATGATGGCAACAACAGACTGACTTCAGTGAACTTCTCAAATGAGACTTATGCTAGATACAGTTATGATGGTTTAGATCGTTTGGTCAGAAGAGAGACAAGTGACTATGGCTTTAAGATTCTAGATGAGTATAACGATTCGGTAAGAGGATATAATGAATCAGCTAACTCTTATAATGAATCGGCAAAGGCTTTTAATGAAACAGCTTCGGAGAATAATGGGAAGACTGAAAAGACGAATAATGGTAATGACAAAGTAAAAACTAATAATGGTAAGTCAAAAGAAAAGGAAATTCCAAAAGGTTTAATTGGTAATGAAAATGCAAATTCTAATGCGTTTAAGAAATTTGATCTAGAAGAAGTGAGTTTACCAATAAATAATATAGAGAGTGAACGCTTTGATTATATAGGTACTTCTACGGTTCAGCATAAAATCTATTCAGACTCAGGTTCACCGATGAATGAATACTATTATGCCAATGGTGAAGTCGTCGCTCAGAAGATGTTCGGTCTAAAGGGTAGAATTACACTAGGTAAAGAAGAGACCATTAAAACCAATGGTGGACTTATGTACTATGAGTATGATGGTCTAGGTTCTGTAACAACACTTAGAAACAAACATGGTGATACGATTGAAGATTACCGTTATGATGTATACGGAAACATTCAGACTGGTATTACGTCACCTTATAATATGACAGGTTATACAGGTCAAATGTATGATGAAAAGTCATCACTGGTGTACATGAATGCAAGATGGTATAATCCAAGTGTAGGAAGATTTGTAAATGAGGATACATGGAAAGGTACTTCATCTAATCCACAGACTCAAAATAAATATGCTTATGTACTCAATAATCCAGTAAACTATACAGATCCTAGTGGTAATGTACCAAAATGGGTTAAGAATAGATCAGACCATTCTTACAAGACACATGATACTGGGGACAGTTACATGGGTCATGATTATGTCTATAAAGGTGAAAGCACGAGTGGTGGCAGTTGGGATCCAAATCCAACTAGAACATATGAAACTTATATAGAAAAGTCATATAGCAGATCAACAACGACTACAATCAATTACAAGTATTATAGAACAGGTAATACTTATAATGAGGAGTATGGATGGAGTTCAATAGGTCTTTCAAGCAAAAGTGTTTCTTATAAGATTGGTGGAAGCCAATCAAAGACAGAACGAATCTATGCATATGAAATAGCAGCAGATAATCAAAGATTAATAGAAACGACTGTTGGAGAGATCAATCTTGAATGGAATGAAGCAGAAAAACCAAAGCATGATTATAGTCAAGATGCTAGTACATTGACACTTGAAATGATTGGTGATTCATCACAAATAACAGAAAACAGTGTTGAAGAAAATATTACAGGAGAACAATATAACCAATCAGATTTACCGGATCATGTATTAAAGAAACTTCAGCAGATAGATAATGAAGTAGAGGGGATTTTAAATAATACTAATCAAGAAAGATATAATATAGATTCTGAAGGTAAAGTTCCGAACGTTAATATGAGTAAAGAAAAAGAACTATACTCACAAGTCATTCTAGGGCAGGTAAAAACGAAAAATATTGTATCTGGAAGTATAAATTTGGGTATGGACAACGGAAGTGTTCTAACATTGAATGCGGGGACTGATGAGTATTTAGAAAGTGTTAATTTAAAATTACCATACAATATTCCTAATAATTCGCTTCCTCAATTGGTAGTAGACAGAAATATCGCGATACTAAGTTCGCCATCATTTGATGTTAATACCTCAGTCAACGAAAATGTGACTGTCGAAATAAGTACTGTTCCAACTACCGGAATAGATGAATTAGGTGTATATGTAGGTAGTATAATATCAAACACTGTTAACGTCATGAATGATGATGGAACCTTCAGTACATCAGGAGTAGTCAACAATGAAACGAGAGTTTATCCGTCAGAACCAAAACCAGATCCAGTACCTATTGATATTGATGTGATATCTGGGGCGTCGCTAAATGGTGAATTTAATCCTAGAGCTGCTGCTATTGCTGGTGGTATAGTTATTCTGGTTGAAACACTTATAAGGGGAGCGTTATATTTGCAAGGTATACCTGCACCTTAATTATATTTGGAATGTAGATAAAAGAAAGAGGAATATATGAGCTTATTAAAAAAAATATTAGTAGGAATGACTGTAATAGTCATTCTCCTACTATGCTTTTCGTGCACGAAAGAAGAGCATGGCATAGTTGAATATGAACAATTTGTATATGATTATCCTGATAATTATGTAGATTTTACAACGGAACCTAAGTCGAATTACAATCTGAACGAAGAAGAACGCTCTTTGATAGAAACAATAATAAATACAGAATCCTTACAAGCGAGAGAAAACATGATTTTAGAATTGCTTGATGAGGATATTGATAATCAGACATTTAAAGCAATCTTGTTAACTGAGCGTTTTGATCTTTATTCTGAGAAGGATGCTGAATTGGTGCTTTTAGAAATTGTTGATGAGCAATTGAGTGAGATTTTCGATGTTTATGCTTATAGTAATTATAAGAAATTATACAATGTTAAATTATACCAAATGATAAAAGTGGACCGCTATGTTTATGATGTGGATGAAAGAAGAAAATTGCACAACGAAACTGTAAAAGTGCTGGATAAATTATTTGAAATTCATAAGAAAGATGGCACAAGAGATGATGAATGGGTATATTTATTTGATATGTATAATTTTCTAGGATTTGAATATCTGTATTTGGGCGAATACGAGAAATCTTTTGAAGCGTTTGAACATTTGATAGAATTTGATGATATTGCAAATAAGAGAGAGTTTTATACAGATGATTCAACGAGATACTATGAAATAGCCAGATCGGCAATTCGAGCGGGTAAAAAAGAAGAGGCTTTTCAATATTTAAAAGAATTAGAAAAACTAAATGAGGATTACATAACTTATTTAGAAATTAAAATACTATATAATATTTATTATGGTTCTGAAGACGAGGTCTTTTCTCTTTTGAAAGAGTTGGAAAACTATCTTGGAAACCATTCATCTCCAGGTATGAGAGTTCAATATTATGAAATGTTGTTTGAAGCTTATCATAAGTATGGTGATCATAAGAAGGCGAAACAAGCTTGTGAAATGATTCTTGAATTAGCACCATATAGAATGGGTTATATTATTGATATGGGATATGATGTTAAGTATGATCTTGATCTTCATGAACTGAAAAGTTTTTATAGCAATGAATTTATTGAGATGAGAGATATCCAATTAGAGTAATTAAGACAAAGAGGGCTTTTTCTCTCTTTGATTTATTTAATTATGTTAAGTTGAGAGATTTTGAGGTTTAAGGAAGCTATAAGAGACTAACTTATTAAGATGAAACTTAATCAAGTATATGGTAGTGAGATATTAACAATGAAAAGATGGTTCAATTACCTTTAAGAATCATCTTTTTATATTACAATGGTGTGTTTTCTAAGTTTAAAGATACTTAGAAAGATATTTTATCCAATCCACAGACTCAAAATAAGTATGCTTATGCAGGTTGCATGACCGAGCAGAAACGCAGTTTCGACCAGGTCTTAATAATCCAGTAAACTATACAGATCCGAGTGGTAATGTACCAAAATGGGTTAAGAATAGATCAGACCATTCTTACAAGACACATGATACTGGAGATAGTTATATGGGTCATAAGTATGTCTATAAAGGTGAAAGCACGAGTGGTGGCAGTTGGGATCCCAATCCAACTAGAACATATGAAACTTATAAAGAAAAGTCATATAGCAGATCAACTACTACAACGATTAATTACAAGTATTACAAAACTGGTAATACTTATAATGAAGAGTATGGCTGGTCATCCTTTGTACTGGATGCTGTAAATGTAGAATATAAAGTAAGTGGAAGTCAATCTAAAACGGTAAGAATTTATGCTTACGAAATTGCAGTAGAAAATCAAAGATTAATAGAAACGAGTGTTGGTGAGATTGATCTTGATTGGAATGAAACTTCAGTAAGAATTGACATAACGGATTTAAAAGATGCACCATTAAGTAAAATATTAAATCGTATTGATAGTGCAGCACATATAATGAATTCATTATATCCTGTAATCGATGACTCTGAATATTACTTAGAACTTGAAGAGAGTTTTGAGGGGACGAGTCAAACTATATATAATACGATTATTAACTTAGATAGAGTTGGTAGTGGACAAACAGATGATTATTAGGAATACTATTTTAGTAAAACTAACAATTGTTCTATCTTAGTTTAATTGACATTGGTTGTTCTATATGGTAATCTTTTGAAATAAGCAAGTGTTTATGCAAACTAAAAAGGCAAAGCAAGAGAAATCTTGTGACGCAAAGCTAAAGGGTCTAAGCACTTATGTGTATGACAGCCAGTTTCAGTAAATGTATAAGGAGTTCTCTATGTCTCTTTGACATGGAGATTTTTTTTGTCAAAAGAAGTTGACGAAAATAACTTGCAATAAGAGTTAAATCATAAATCGTTATTGTTATAATCAATTATGTCAGCCTTTGCAGAAAGTAGATCAGTATATGATCTACTAGCTGTACTGGATTTATTGAATGTTAAATGAAGTAAAATGAAAAAAATAATTTTATTGAAAGTTTATCTGAATAGAGTGAAATTTCAAAAATCATATAAAAGAGGTAAGTCGTTTATCTTCTTTTGCTCATAGGCCATTGTTGCTATTATAGATTCGTAGGTGTGGTTCTTATGATAATCAGACGAGGTGACAACATCTCTGATTTGCTACAGTTATATGAAATGTCTTCTATAATACTATCATAGAATAATAATTTTAAATGGAGGGAAAAATGTACACGATTAATTTAAGTTTAACAGAAGAAGATTATTTAGATTACTATATCCATTATTATAAAGATTCGGGTAGTCTATGGAAAATGAGAATAACTCTTAGTATTGCAATATTTTATTTTTCAATATTTTTTGTTAAAACTACTGAAACATTTGGAATCGCACGTAAATTATTTCTAGCGACAATTCTAACAGTATCATTAATTTATTTTCTACCAGTATTATTCTATAACCAGAATAAGCGTCAAACCAAGGAGCTGCTAAAACAAGATAAAAATGGAAATTTGATGAGTGCTAAAATAATTACAATAGATCAGTCAGGCATAAAGTCTACATCTGAACATGCTCAAACACAATATGATTGGGATTTGATCATTAAAGTAAGAATAGTGAGAGAAGTAATATATTTATATATTTCACCTAATCAGGCAATAATATTACCGATTAGGTTTTTTGAAAACATAAAAGATGAAATAATTAACCTGATAAAAGACAAAGTAGAGGATATCCAAAAAATATAAGACATATAATACTGTTTCTGCAGAAGGATCTAATAAGAAAGGTATAAGTAGTGGATTATGTCCGATGACATTCTGAATGTATGTTGAAGTAAGTGGATACATGTTCTCGCTGACAGAGTCCACAGCAGCTCATTAATACGTTAACAACTCACAGCCATGAGAGGCTAGTAGTAATACTAGAGCACATCGCATATTTGCTTAGGTTATACGAAATCATTATTAATTATTACTACATTTGAATTATATTCTTATAAATATATTTAATCACAGGAAAAATATGAATGGAGAGAATTTATGTTAAAGACAGAAATTATAGAATCATTTATGTCAATTCGCTTGATGCATGTTAGTAAAGAAAAAAAAATGAATTTACTAAATAGTCTTATTGAAGAAGTTGAATTAAACTCAGAAGAATATTATTTAATAAAAGGATATATATTATACTTAAAAAGTTTGTACAATGACAGCTTAAAGTATTTCAAGAAAGCGCTTGAAATCAATAAAAGTTCATCGTTGACTTGGAGTTTGAAAGGTAATGTTTTCTTAGCTCAAAATAGATTACTTCTTTCTTTTGTTTCATTTAAGCATTCTTTAACATATAACCCAACAAATGAAACTGCAAAACTTGGTATTAGCAACTTGTTATCAGTGATTGGACTTTATGGGAAATCAATTAATACTTCTTTAAAACTATTAGAAAATAGTCTTATGCCACAGAGTGTGCTTAATAACATAGGATTGAATCTTTTTTATTTAAATGAAAATAGAAAAGCATTAACGTTGTACTCAAAATTGATAATAAAATACCCTGAGTCAGCTGGGTTACATGCTAATTATTCATGGATATTATTCAAATCAAACATGTTAGATTCAGCTATTGAAACAGGAAAAATTTCTGTAGAATTAGACCCTGATACTAGTATGAGTTGGAATAACCTTGGATATTATTATCAGCAGAAGAAAATGTATGATGAAGCTTTAAAAGCATATCATGAAGCTTTAATCTTAGATTCCAATAACTTATATGCAATAAATAATAAGAGAAATATACTAATTGAATGTGCATTTAAGAATGAGCTAATAGACTATACTGTTAACAAACTGGAAGTACGAAAGAATAAAGATATAAAAGCATATATGAGAAGATTTGTATCAATAGGAGGATTAACAATCACCCAAATTACAATTGTTCTAATTTCAATAATATATAAATTGATATGGATTAAGTTATTAAATAAATCGTATAATGAAACATTGTTAGAAGATAAGCTAAATACTATAGATTTCTCTTTTTATGATCAGGATGAAATTGTATAACACACATATATTCTGCAAAGATTTACAAATGATTTATCCATACTATGAAATGTTGTTTGAAGCTTTCATAAGTATGGTGATCATAAGAAGGTGAAACAAGTTTGTAAAGTTACTCTTGAATTAGCACCATATAAAATGGTTATATCATCGATATGGGATATGATATTAAGAATGATTTTGTTCCTCATGAACTGTAAACCTTCTAAAGTAATGAATTTATTAAGATGAGAGATGTCCAATTTGAGTAATTAAGTAAAAATAGATTTTTCTCTCTTGACAATATTATTATATACACATTTATCCAATATATAGTTATTCGGTGTCCGGATTGACCCGTTGACTATATAGCAAATTGAATACCAGTACTAAAGGGCAAACCAGTTGAAAAGCTGGGGCGCAAAACTATAGGGCCTTCTCTTTTAGAGGTGGCAGCCAGGTGCAGTGAAGTAAAGAAATATCATTCTTCTGCCTGCGGTAGAAGTTTTTTTTATTTCAAATTATTTGGTCAATTGAATTAATGGAGGTAGAAAATGAAACACAATTTTTTAAAGATCTTTGTCATAATTTTTCTGTTCAATCTAGTGAGTCTATCAGCTTTTGCTTCAGAAACTGTTGATGTGACTATTGTCGATTATGACGTTACAGTTAACGGTACAAGAATACTCACGGAGGAGAGTCAATACCCTGTTCTTAGTTATAAAAACATTACTTATTTCCCAATGACTTCGGACTATTTGTCTGGCTTGGGATTAAAACTACATTTTTCAAGTGAAGAAGGTTTAAAGATAAGTAACTCAAGTTCTATAGGTGAGTTTAATCAAAAGTTTTTAGGGGTTGATACGATTCTTGGTTCAAAAGTTCGTGCAGATATTGCACCATTTGCAATTTCTGTCAATGGCACTGAAATAAACAACTCTGAAGAAGAATATCCTATTTTACTTTATAACAATATTACTTATTTTCCAATGACGTGGCGGTTTGCGAGAACTGAGTTCAAATGGATTACTACTTGGTCAGAGGAAGAAGGATTTGGTATTGCGGTGAATGGAGTTGTTAATCAGTCGCCTGAAGAAAATAAATCAATTGATACGCCAATTCCAACTGATAGTACAACTTCAGATAAAAAATTGAGCTCTGCCGAAATTGATAAATTATCAGAAGCGGTTATAAAAGTTCAAATAGAGACACAAAAAGGTTCTATTTTAACATGCAGTGGTTTTTATATCAGTGAAAGAGAAATAGTTGTACCCTTTAGATATATGAGCATAGCAAAAGATATCAAAATAATGGAACCTGATGGTAACACCAATTTTAATAAAGTAATTATGTCAAGTTTTAATGCAGATCTAGATATTGCGATATTGTATATAGAAAAAGATAGTAATACTTTTCTTGAATTGTCTGATGAACCACTTAATAGCTTAGGAGAACATGTATATTCTATCACGAGTAATTGGGACGAAGGCGTAAAAATTACTGAAGGTACTGTGAGTGCACTTGGTTATAATCGGTTAGAATTAACTGCACCAATGCAATCTGTAGGCAGTGGTGGTGTTTTATTAAATGATTATGGTCAAGTAGTTGGTATGATGAACTATGATAGTGATTATGAGGATCAAGATCTCTCATTTGCAGTACCATCAATTCATTTAAATGACATGACTAGGATTTACGATATTGATAATCAGCAGTACATAAAGCCATTCAGCGCTGAAGTATCACCAGTTGAAAACATCACAAATCGTTTCATAGAAGACAATATTGTTGAGATTAACTGGGATTACAATTACGCTGATTATTATAAAGTTTACATATCTGTTAATGGTAGCAAATTTAAAGACTACACATACAATAATGAAAACATGTGGTTATGGTTCCATGATGGTAGTGCTTATATAGAGATTAACAATGGAGACGCTGTTACTATATATGTTACAGCAGTGAAAAATGGTATAGAATCTGGTTATAAAGAAACAACAACTATTTTTACACCTAAGGCAGAAAGTAATATCAATTTTCTAGAGGAACAACTACTTGATGAATCGGGTGTTATAGAAACGCCTAATTATAGTATTCCGATTTCTAGATATTTTGTTAATACTAATGCAAGTGATGAAGCGGTTTATGCTTTTGCTTTTATTGAGGAAGGATTCTTTGAAGAAGCTTTGGCAGCTTCGAGGTCAGAAGAGGATATTAGTCACATCAAAAGTGAATTTGAACAACTTGCAAGGGATATAAGTACAAAGTTGGAAACATATACTTATCTTTATTTTGTTTTTTCTGGTACTGAGAAAGAATATGATTCATTGTTAGCTGAATATGATTCATATGGTGAATCGTATGTAGATAATGGAGATGGTACGTGGAAGGTCTTTTTCCCAATAGTCGTAACTGGTTCGGATTCTAATGGTATAATTGGATTTACAACTCAGTGGCAAGAAGGAAGTAAGAATAATTATTAGTAAATAGTTTTGGCAAGGTCATCATTGACCTTGTCTATTTTATATTAGTTATACGCTTATTTGTTGGTAAAACTATGAAACTGGGATAAAAAATAAATAGTTTGTATATAATGCTGTAACATTAGTCATCTATTTGGATGATGAATGTTAAAAATAACAATAGAAGCTGATATTCACATGTAAAATTATAACTAAAGTAATGCCTTTATCATTAGTTTTTCTTTCATGTACATTTCTTAATGGTGCTGTATTTTTTATTAAAGTTTTGAGGAAGGTAACATACTTATTGTAAATATTAGATGTTGTTAGATCTTATTTATTCATTACTGAAATAATATCATCATGTTGGAAAGGTAAATTAACAGTTTTCAACTTTATTGTTGTTTTCTTTTATTTTGGTGGTTTTGTGGGTATAATAGAATTAACACATAATATAGTTTTAATAAAGGAGTGTATATATGCAAAAAAATGAAGCACTACAAAACATAATAGATCATATAGAACTTGATCGAATTAGAAATCTACCAGTGACTGAAAAATTCAAACTGTATGAGTATGTTAAATTAATTTACACTGAAGCAGAGTATGCTTGTAAAGAAGGAATCAAACAGTTAGAACATTCTCCTAATTACACCATCAATAAAACTTACAATTTATTTGCCATGTTATTGGTTAACTTAGGTGACTATGATTTGGTAAAAGAGATTATCATCAATTACGCGAAAAACTTTGAAACGAGTGACGTATATTATGCTCAAATTACGATTACAGGCATGGGATTATTAATGATTGAGAAACAATTTGATCCAGATGCTATATATCATTTCCTATTAAATTTGTTAGGTTCAGAGTTCTTAATTGAGAACCTACATACTACTGCTAATGCAGACGACTTAGATACATCAAACTTTAAACTGGACTCTACAATTAAGTACAAGCCATTTGAAGGTGATATTAGAAAACTGAAGTATGACTTATTGGCTTTACTCAAAATCAGACATGAAAAAGGTTTGGATTATGTAACCAATGTTATAAATAATAAGTACTTGAATAATGAGTTATTATTCTATTTCAATATGCTTGATTCAAAGTCTGAGGAAGTACTTGAATATCTAAATGAAGAGTTTATGTTAAAGGATAACAGAAGAAGCCGATTGTTAGCTGCTGGTGCTTATGCTTTACTTAAAGAGAGAAGTATTCTTTCTACGCATTATTTATTTAATTCAATTATTGGTAAATACTCAAGATTTGATAAACGTAAAGAAGATATTGATAATGAAATTACTGAAAGACTACAGGAAATCGAGAAATAAAATACAATTTAATTACAGTGCTTGCGCTGTAATTTTTTGGAGGTATTATGTTTAAAAAAGCTGAAGCTGTAGATGTGAAACAAATCTTAGAATTTTGTTTGGAATTAAAAGCTCAAAATGCAAAAATGAGTTTTACTTCATTTGATACGACAGAAAAAATTGAATCACTTCTTAAGGATGAGTCTGTGTTCTTATACATAGCAGTTGATGATGGTATAATAACTGCAATGTTTCAAGCTCTTAGAGGACAAGGTAATAAAGAACATAGTGTTTATGTAGCTTGTGCTGTAAAAGAAGAGTATAGGAAAAAGAACTTAGCAACCGACCTGACGAATTATGGATTGGCTGATGTAAAAAAATACGGTGTCTTGATTGCAAGAACTAAGATATATTCATGGAATAAACCGTCTATTGCTACAATAAAAAAATGTGGTTTTGAAGAAGGTGGACGTATTTTAATGCATCAATACGAACCCTCTGTGGGGGGCTACATAGATGATCTAATTTTTCACAAAGTTTTATAGTTTACTTTTTATAAAAACTGAGTTATAGTAGTGAAGAATGGGGTGATTAAATGAACGCAACAGGTGTTGTTGTTGACGTAGAAAATGAGAAAGCTTATGTTCATATCAGTAGAAATACTGCATGTGAAAACTGTGGCGCGTGTCATTTTGATGAAAAAACTATGAATTTAAAAGTAACTGCGATTAATAATGCAAATGCAATTGTTGGGGATCAAGTAGAACTCAGCATGGAGAATGTAAATTTCTTTAGAGCTTCTTTCTTCTTGTATGGTGTCCCGTTGATTACTTTGCTAATAGGTATTTTCTCAGGCGTATACATTTTCCAGAAAATGAATCTTGAGTTGTATGATATCTATGCCATATTGTTAGGTATGTTATTTATGGCTATTACGTATGTTATTCTAAGAAAAAACAAAGATAAATTTGAAGACAATACAAGATATATGTCTGTAATTACAAATGTCTTGCATCATGGAGAATTTCCAGTTGTATAAAGTGAACACACTATCTGATGATAGTGTGTTTTTTAACTTAAAAGTTGACTTTAAATCTATTGTTTAGTATCTTTTATTTAGACAGACGAAATATTAGGAGGCAACATGGGAAAATGGAAAAGAAATTTATGGATATTATGGATTACTCAAATCATATCACTGGCTAGTTTTGGATTTGGATTGCCTTTTATTCCACTTTACATACAGCAAATAGAGGTTATGAGCCCTGAAAGACTGAAGTTGATGACAACTATACTTGCAGCAGCACCAGCGCTTACCATGGGGATTATGGCACCCATCTGGGGGTATTTAGCAGATCGGTTTGGTCGTAAACTTATGATTATGAGAGCCATGGTTTGTGCAATATTTATTATTACTGCAATGGGATTTGTTACAAGCGTTAATCAGTTGCTTGTATTAAGATTGATGCAAGGCTTGTTCACGGGAACAGTCACTGCGGCAGTTGCTTTTGTTGCTTCAAATACACCTAAAGAAAATTTGACTTATGCTCTAGGGGTGATTACATCATCAACGTTCATAGGATTTTCATTAGGACCGGTTATTGGTGGTGCCTTTGCAGAAGTCTATGGTTTTAGTATGAGTTTTGTACTTGGTGGTGGCCTAATGGTTATAGGTGCTTCTCTCGTTTTATTTTTAATTAAAGAAGACAAATCAACGTTGGTTTCTAAAAAATCAGATAAACATGTATCATTCTTTGAAAAATATAAAAAAGTGATTATGCCAACAGTGGTGGTTGTATTATTCATGTTATTCTTCTTAAGAATTTCAAGATCGTTGTTTGCACCATATGTTGCTTTGTTTGTAGAAAGTAAATTCCCAACCTCTGATGGCGTTGCGATGACAACAGGTATCGTAAATGGACTGGTAGGGATTTCAACGGCTATTTCAAGTATGATTATGGGTACATTAGCATCAAAGTTCAATAAGATGAAGATGTTGCAAGTGCTTTTGTTCGCAGGTACTATAATCATGTTGCTTATAACCAGGTATACTGTAATCGCTGATAGATTAGATGTAACAAATGATTTATGGGTATTTGTAGTCATGTATATGATATTCTTCTTTATTATTGGTGGGGTAGAGCCTATTCTTACTTCGACTTCTGCACTTGTTGTAGACTCAGGTGATAGAGGTGCTTTGTTCGGCTTACAAGGCATGGTTGGAAGTCTTGCATGGTTTGCAGCGCCTGCATTAGCAGGTCCAATTGTTTTCAATTATGATGTCGAAAAAGTACTGATCGTGATCCCGATAGTATTGTTTGTAAATCTTATGTTATCAGCAAAGCTGAGAAGGCTTGCTTAATGGTGTAATACTTTTGTAACTTAAATCTAGGTATAAATCGGTTATAATTATAACTGTAATAAGAAAGGGAGGTGGATTAATGAATTCGAGTTCGAACAACTCACGTATTGGTAAAGACAGAGTATTTTATATAGGAGGTACTATATATGGGTTACAAGAATGCAGCGGAATTATTACCACCAAATCTACTAGAGGATTTACAAAAATATTTTAGTGGTGGGATAATTTACGTTCCGAAGACTTCACAAAAAGCAGCTTGGGGAGAGTTAAGTGGTAGTAGAAGAGATATTGATAATAGAAATCGAGATATTAGACTACTGTTTAAATCAGGTGTGAGAGTTGGAGAGCTCTCTGAACAATTTTATTTAAGTGAAGAAACAATCAAAAAAATTGTTTACACAAAAAAAGTGGGATAGATTTTATAACGAAGCTATACTAAGTCATACGCGGCTAAATATGAGATAGTATAACTACCCGTTAACGTTATAGGTACAACTCCACAAAATGATCCTTAAGGTACTCAGAGTTAATGAGAAGGGAGATGATTTAATGAAAAACACAGAGGTGTTTAAAGTTTAATACTATGGACAGTGGCAAATCCGCTGTCCTTTAATTTTATACAGGAGACTTAATGTTAAAGCTTAAATATTTATTTGAAAATTTAGAAATGGCAACACAATTAGTACAGCAATACGATCATGATGATTTATCAATCTTACAATACTTTAGGATATCTTCAAATGCGATTTATCCTTTCCGTTTTAAAGAGGAAGTCAGATTTTTAAGAGTAACACCAGTTGAAGAAACAGAAATCTCATTTCTTCAGGGAGAAATTGCATTACTTAATGCATTAGAGCAAAAGGATTTTCCAAGTGTAAGAGTTCTAAAAAGTCTGAATAATAACTTATTGGAAGAACAACAGATGGATGATGGTAACTATTATACAAGTGTTTTTGAACGTGTACCTGGTGAGTGTATTGATGAGATTGAGATGACTTCAGAGATTGCTTCTAATATGGGTCGATCTTTGGCATCATTACACCTTGTGTCTGAAGAAGTGGATGTTGAATTACCATCTTACTTGGATAGTTTGAACTGGATGGAAAAAGAACTTCAAGAAATGATGTTGGAAAAGGATCTGGAAGACTTGGCTTTTATCAGAAAGGGTCTTATGGATTTACCTAAAACCAACTTTGGTATTGTTCATTATGATTATGAACCAGATAATCTGTTCATTGAAGGTGATACGATTTATCCTTTGGATTTTAATGATGCGATGTATCATTTTTATACAATGGATATCTTAAATACTGTAAATGAGTTACCAGAGAATTTTGCAAATGACTTTATAAAAGGGTATAAAAAAATCAAACCACTTTCAGATAATTATACAGAAGAGAAGAAGTGGTGTGATTTGTTTTCTAAACTCTATAAGAATACAAGAGTAAAGAGATCAATATTTGAACCGGTATTGAATGAACCTGATTGGATGGTTGCTTTAAGAAGCAAATTGGAATCCAATATAGCTGTGATTCAAAAACCTGAATAGGAAAGGATACAAAGTGACGTTTAAGCAAGTTTTAAATAAACATCTAAAAGCAATGGTATCAAAGAATTTGTCAGATTTTATTGAAACCGTTTCAAAAGACAACATAACACTGATTATGCCAAATGGAAAACTGATAACATCTTTTAAAGATTTTTTTGCGTTACATGACGCATGGTTTTCAGATGAGGATTGGTCTATTGAATACGAGATCATGAATATAGTAGAAAAGGCGGAGTTGAGTACAGTTCTTTTAAAGATCAACTACAAAGATGTTGACGAGAAAGATGAAACAGTCTACTTGAACTATTATTTGAACTTGATGTTTGAATACATCGATAACTCATGGCTTCTGGTACATGACCAGAACACAATTTTTACTGAGTAATATTAAATAAGAAAACGAATAAACCCCATAACATAGATTATATCTAGGTTATGGGGTTCTTTTAGTATTTGTTTAGATCACCAATTTTTAATGAAATGATATGAGATTCAAATCGAGCAGGTGTATCACGGCTACCTTCACTGACTTCTCTTTGCACTTCAATTTCTACTGTATCACCAACGTTATACTTCATAAGTTCTGAAACTAATTCTTCCATGGTGGTAATCTCAATATCATCAAGTTTTGTAATGATATCATATTTTTTCAAACCATATTTTTCAGCAGGACCATTAGGTATGGCCTCACTAATTGCTACCCCTACAGGGACTTTATAAAATTCTGATTCTTCTTTTGTGATAGTTTTTCCCTTTATCCCGATAAACGGTTGTGAAACATAACCTTTTTCTATGAGTTCATCAAGTACTGGAATTGCAGAATTAATTGGAATGGCAAAACCTATTCCTTCTACATCGGTTGCTGATATCTTTACAGTATTGATACCGATGAGTTCACCTCTAGAATTCACCAACGCACCACCACTGTTACCAGGGTTGATTGCAGCATCGGTTTGGATCAAACTTAATGAGTTTAAATCTTCACTTATAAATCGATCCAGAGCACTGATGATACCAACTGTTACAGTGTTGTTATATCCAAGTGGATTACCAATAGCAATAGCAGGCTCACCAACCAGTAGGTTATCAGAGTTTCCGATTTCAATTGATCTGATACGGTTGAATAAGTCTTCATCAAGTTCACTTCTTTCAACAGTAATAACCGCTAAATCTGTATTTGGATCTGATCCAATGATTGTTGCAGGGTAATTACGGTCTCCAAAGAAACTGACTGACAGTTCCGAAGAAGCATCAATAACATGATGATTTGTTAAAATATAAATTTTCTCTGTGCTGACATCAAAGATAACACCCGAACCAGCAGAAGTTCCTATTTGTTCACCGAAAATACCATTCTGAACTATTTCATTGGTAATGGCGACAACTGAAGGTTCTACTTTGTTTGCTATGTTTGTAATCGAATAATCACCTAATTCCAAAGTATCATGTGACACTTGGTCTAACTCCGGCAAATACTTAATAGTTGATTCAGGCACATTATTAAAGATAAAATAATCTGCAGTCCTATATCCAACACCAACTGTGAAACCACCTATAACAGCAATGATTAAAACTGCTGCAATAAACCTGGAGAATGATCTTTTGTTGATCATAATATTTTCATCATCATGATGAACAGCCTTCGATTTTAAGTAAGCATCCTGATGGAGTTTGTTCTCAAAATCATCTTCTGTAAGTACCTTTTCATCAATTGGTACTTTCTCACTTTTTTCACTTTCTTCTACTAAAACAAAATTAATGTCCTTTGAATCAATATCACTACCCCTAGTTATATTGTCTTCTTGTTCTGTCTCAGATGATTGATCATCTGGAATTGAATCTACAGAGTCTAGTGTTTCTGTATTTGGATCAATGTTTTCATTTTCATTTTTTTTATCTTCCATAGTTCTCCTCCTTACATCTAATATACCCCATAAGAATAGAAAATATTTGTATTTTAGGATTGTTTAATATTGTTTTTAAAATTTCATAATGTTAGTATTAGAAAAGAGGTGAAATATGACAGAATATGTATGGTACGCAAGTTATGGATCAAATATATCCACTGATAGGTTTTTATGTTATATAACAGGTGGTCAGGCAAAAGGTGCACTGACATCAGAAGAGGGCTGTAGAGATAACAGCATGCCTGTTGATAGTAAAACAATCTCGATTTCAAGAAAACAATATTTTGCAAAAGCGGCAAAACGTTGGCAAAATAGAGGCGTTGCATTTTTAGAGAGTACACCTTCAGCAGAAGATACTTTCGGAAAGATGTATTTGATTACTAGAGAACAGTTTGAAGATGTGGTAAAACAAGAAAATGCTTTAACCGTAGATACGGTTCTTGATATAAAATTAGAAGAAGCAAAAGAACAAGGCAGTGCGGTAGTAACCAAAGGGTGGTATGGTAGGATTATGTATTTAGGATCTGATGATGGGTATCCTATCTTTACATTTACCAATATCAATCGTTTAGAAGATGAGACTCTAAAAGAGCCCTCACAGGAATATATTTTAATGATAGCCAGTGGTCTAATTGAAAACTATAATATGACTTTAGAAGATTTAACTCATTATTTTTACAATAAAACTGGTGTTTCTTTAGGATATTCAAAAAAAGAAGTGAAAAACATACTAAATTTACTATTTATTTAATGGAGAAGCTATGAAAGAGAAATTAATCTTGGCATCGATGCAAAAAATTTTGCACGACATAGAAGAAGGCATACATATTGTTGATGCAGATGGTGTCACTTGTGTATATAATAAAGCCATGGAAAAAATTGAAGGACTTGGTCGAGCGCAAACCATCGGTAAACATCTTTTAGATGTCTTCCCGAATTGGACCATAGAAAATTCAACACTTCTTACAGTTCTGAAAACAGGGAAACCCTTGCAACTGCAAAAGCAGAGTTATATGAACCTTCGTGGTCAAAATATATCAACTGTGAATACAACCTATCCAATCATTTTACAGGATAAAATCATTGGAGCCGTTGAAATTGCAATGAATACAACAAAAGTAGAGCATATGTCTTCTACAATTTTAGAATTGCAACAGAAACTGATTAACCCAATTATTGATCAAGCTGTAGGTGTGAACAAATATACTTTTGAATCCCTTATTGGACAAGATAAGACCTTTTTAAGTGCTATAAAGCTTGCAAAGACTGCCTGTAGATCGTCTTCAAGTGTTATGATCTTTGGAGAAACAGGTACAGGAAAAGAGTTGTTTGCCCAAAGTATACATAATGAATCAGACAGAAAACATCAACCTTTTATCGCTCAAAACTGTGCAGCACTACCAGAAAATCTACTAGAAGGTATCTTGTTTGGAACCTCTAAAGGTGGCTTTACAGGTGCCGTTGACCGACCAGGACTATTTGAACAGGCCAGTGGTGGGACTTTGTTTTTAGATGAAATCAATTCAATGGATCCTTCACTTCAGGTCAAGCTTTTGAGAGTGTTACAAGAGAGTTACGTCAGACGTGTAGGTGGTTTAAAAGATATACCTATAGATGTTAGGATAATAGCGGCAAGTAATGAATCGCCAAAGGAGTTGCTTGAAAGCCCTCAGTTTAGAAATGACCTCTTTTACCGTATCAATGTTATCACCATTAAAATTCCACCTCTTAGGGGTAGAGCGAGTGATATCAAGTTGTTGGCGACTTACTTCATTGATGAATTTAATGACAAGCTGGGTAAAGATGTTTGGATGATCAGTGAAGAGTTGATGTCTAATTTCGATAACTATCCTTGGAACGGTAATATTAGAGAGCTCCGTAACTTCATTGAAACAGCAATGAACCTGGTAGGGGATGAACATGTTCTAAACAAAGAACATCTTCCTATTTACTATGAGGAACTTCTTGATTACAACAAACATGCTGAGGTAGCTGTAAGCGTTGATTTATCTAATGGTCTGAATGATTATTTGTATAATGTTGAAAAACAACTGATTGAAAAAGAGTACCTGGATAACAACAGAAATATCAGTAAAACAGCAGAAGTGCTCAAGATTTCAAGACAAAACTTACAGTATAAGATAAAAAAATATGGTATATAAGCAACAGCAAAATTTTTTGCAGCATCGGTGCAAAATATTTTGCTGTTATTTTATTTGTTTGATATTTATCTCAAATATGACCGGAAAAACCTATGAAAAGTTCTGATTATGAGGTGTTTTCCATTAAAAAGCAGCTTTTTAAGAAAACGTTATCACAAAAGTTGGCACGATAGTTGCATATACTATTTGCGGATGATAAATGTCACTACCTGTTTAGGAGTGATCAATTAAATATGAATTATTGGAGGTTCTATTACAATGAGAAAAGATAATGTAAAAGTTGCTATTTGGGGCTTCGGCGCAATGGGCGGCGGAATGGCTGAAATGTTACTAACTAAAAAAGGTGTTGACATTGTTGGCGTTTGTGACAGACATGATTCAAGAGTTGGAAAAAGCATGTTTGAAGTATTAGGTGTTGAAAGAGGTGACAGAGCTGATGTTATCATCAATGCTGATATCGAGAAAGTAGTTTATCCTGGAGCATGTGATGTATGTTTATGTGCAACTGATTCATTTACTGCAAAAGCTTTCCCAAGATTAAAGTATGTTTTAGAACAAAAAATAAATGTTGTTTCTACTGCAGAGCAAATGGCTTACCCACAAGCACAAGAGCCAGAGCTTGCTAAGCAATTAGATGAAATTGCTAAAGCTAATGGTGTTACAATTTTAGGAACTGGTATCAACCCAGGATTAATCATGGACTTACTAGTTGTTGCTTTAACAGGATGTATGACTAACTTAGATCACGTTGAAGCTAAGAGAGTTAACTCTTTATCTCCATTCGGTCACACTGTAATGGAAGAACAAGGTGTTGGTATCTCAATGGAAACATTCCAAGCTGGTGTTGAAGATGGTACTTTAGCTGGTCACGTTGGATTCGAAGAGTCTATCGGAATGATCGCAGACGCTGTTGGTTGGGAAGTTGACAAAGTAGAAACTCAAATGAAGCCAATTCAAACTGATGTAGATAGAACATCTCCACATGGTTTTGCTGCTGCAGGTGCTGTTGCTGGTGTAAACATGACTGGTCAAGGTTTTGTTGGTGGACAACCAATCATCGATATGATTCACCCACAACAAATCGAGCCAGAGCAAGTTGGCGTTAACACTGGTGACTATATTACATTAAAAGGTTCTCCAGAAGTAAACATGGCAATCACACCAGAAGTTGAGGGTGGTTTAGGAACAATTGCAATGTGTGTTAACATGATTCCTCAAGTTATCAACTCAGATCCAGGTCTTGTAACTATGTTAGACTTACCAGTTCCAAGAGCTATTCAAGGTGACATGAGAGATAGAATTAAATAATAATCTTGGGGCTTTTAGCCCCAAGTCTTTATAGTATAGCAGTGTAGAGGTGGAAATATGAAAGCGAAAAAAGGCGAATGGGTAAAGATTCATAGTATCGTTTTAACTCCCGATGAGCGTGCTCCTCAGGTTCCGGAAGATACTAAGAAAGTACCACTTGAAACATGGGTTAAAGGTTTTTTATTAGATGATGCATCAGTAGGGGAAATCGTAGAAGTGAAAACTTATACAGGTCGTTTAGTAAAAGGGACTTTAATAGAAGTAGCGCCAACATTTAAGCATTCATTCGGTGAAAATGTGCCAGAGTTATTGCAAATTGGCTTACAATTGCGTTCGATATTATTTGGAGGTGAAGCTGATGAGTAATGCTTATGAAGCGGTAATGTCAAGAAAAAATGAAATTATGAAAAAAGCAGTTGGTATAGATTACTCTGAATTTGAGTCAGGAACTATTGCTTTTGATTTTGAAAAAATGATGCATGAAACTGGTTATACACTAGAAGAAATGCAAAAAATACAAGGTGAGACGGGTGTTGGTAACACACCAATCTACGAAGCAAGAAACTTAACAGCACTAGCTAGAAAATGTGCTCCAGAAGGAAAAGGCGCTAGAATCTTTATTAAAGATGAAGGCTCAAATCCATCAGGTAGTTTTAAAGCAAGAAGAGCAGCAAATGCTGTATATCATGCTAAGAAATTAGGTTATAAAGGTGTTATTGCTGCAACGAGTGGAAATTATGGTGCTGCAGTGGCTTCTCAAGCTGCTATGTTAGGCCTTAAATGTATCATCGTTCAAGAGTGTTATGATTCTAAAGGCGTTGGTCAACCAGAAATTATTGAAAAAGCTAGAAAGTGTGAAGCTTATGGTGCTGAGGTTATTCAATTATCAGTAGGACCAGAGTTATTCTATTCTTTCTTATTATTATTAGAAGATACAGGTTATTTTAATGCATCACTTTATACGCCATTTGGTATTGCAGGTGTTGAAACATTAGGATATGAACTTGCTATTCAAATGAGAGAAAAAGTTGGTAGAGATCCAGATGTTGTGGTTTGTACAAATGCTGGTGGTGGTAACTTAACGGGTACTGCTAGAGGCCTTATCAAAGCAGGCGCTGAGAAAACTCAAGTTGTTGCTGCGAGTGTTAACTTAAAAGGTCTACATATGGCGAGTGATGAACAATTCAACAAGAAATCATTCACGACAGGTCACACAGGATTCGGTATGCCGTTTACAACTTGGCCAGATCGATCAGATGTACCAAGATCTGCTGCTAGACCACTTCGTTACATGGATAGATATGTGACTGTAAATCAGGGTGAAGTATTCTATATGACAGAATCTTTAGCTCAACTGGAAGGACTTGAAAGAGGACCTGCTGGAAATGTTTCTTTAGCTGCTGCGTTTAGTATCGCTCAAGAAATGGATCAAGATCAAATAATTGTGGTTCAAGAAACTGAATATACTGGTGCTGGTAAACACATTCAACCACAATTATCATTTGCAAGAGAGAACGGTATTGATATCCACTTCGGTGAACCACAAACAGAAGTACCTGGTGTATCAATTGTATTGCCTAAACATCCAAACCTTATTAAGGCTGTGGATTTAGATATGATTAAAATTAGAAAATCACTTGTTAAAAATGCAATAGCTCAGAAGAATTATACTGAAGTTTCTGCTAGTGATTTGGAGTTTTTAGTTGCTGAAACAAATGCAAGCGAGGACTTTGTGAAGGAAGTTTTAGCTGGAATGAATGTAACTATTAAGTAGACGTAAATTATGGAGGGAAGTACATGAAAGGTTATTTGAAGCGCGATGACGATTTTCAAACAAGAAGAAAACATCTTGAAAATTTATCAAAAGAAGAATTAAAAGCAAGATTCTGGGAGTTAGCTGAGAAAGCGGTTGATCCATTATTAGACTTAGCAAAGACACACACATCACCTTCAGTTGAAAGATCTGTATTATTAAGAATGGGTTTTTCAAGTTTGGAAGCTAAACCTTTAGTAGAAGCAGTAATTGACAGAGGTTTAATAGGTAAAGGTGCTGGACATGTTGTATACAAAGTATCTGTAGAGAAAAACATTCCACTTCGTCAAGCAGGTTTAGAAATGCTTGAAGGAAAGCACTGGGATGATGCAGTTGCTTACTTTAAAGGAGGTCAGAAATAATGAAAAAATGTGATATTAATGAAAAAATGGATATCAGAGATATGTTATCTGATCTTGAGAGTTACAGACCTAGAAGAAGAGGTTGGACTTGGAGAAAGAAAGTTGAAAACTTAACAATTGGAGAGCATACTTATTCAGATTGCTCTGAGTCATTAAAGAACTCTATTGGTATTTCAGCTGCAACTAGATATTTCAACAACTTAGATCCTCAACCACAAGAAACAATTACAACTGAAATTGCTTCTGGTCGTTTTGAAGATGATATCAGAAGAATGAGAATGGCTGCTTGGCATGGCGCTGACCATATCATGGTTATCAGAACTGCTGGACAATCTCATATCGATGGATTAATTGAAGGTACTCCACAAGGTATTGGTGGCGTTGCTGTTTCTAGAAAACAAGTAAGAGCACATAGAAAAGCATGTGACTTTATTGAAGATGAAGTAGGCAGAGCAATCAATTACCATTCATATGTATCAGGAGTTGCTGGACCAGATATCGCTGTTATGTTCGCTGAAGAAGGCGTTAACGGTGCTCACCAGGATCCTCAATACAACGTATTATACAGAAACATCAACATGGTAAGATCATTTGTAGATGCTGCTGAATCTAAAGCTGTAATGGCTTGGGCTGAAATGGCACAAATTGATGGTGCACATAATGCAAACGCTACAGCTAGAGATGCTTGGAAAGTTATGCCTGAACTAATCGTTCAACATGGTCTTAACTCAATCTTCTCATACAAAGTTGGTATCAAAAAAGAAAACATTTGTCTTTCTACAGTACCACCAACGGCTGCTCCAATGCCATGTACAAAGTATGATTTACCATACGCAGTAGCGCTTCGTGAATTCTTTACAGAGTACAGAATGAGAGCACAACAAAATACTAAATACATCACATCTTCATCAAGAGAAGCAACAGTTACTCATGTTATGAATATGATGATTTCAAAATTAACATCTGCTGATATTCAATCGACTATCACTCCAGATGAGGGAAGAAATGTGCCTTGGCATATGTTCAACATCGAAGCATGTGATACTGCTAAACAAACATTAGTTGGTTTAGACGGATTACTAGACATGGTAGAAATCAAAACAGAAGGTTTCTTACCAACAGAAGTAAGAGAATTACAAGAAAGAGCTGTATTATACTTAGAAGAACTTCTTGAAGTTGGCGGATACTTTGAAGCTGTTGAAAAAGGATTCTTTGTAGATTCAGGTAAATACCCTGAGAGAAATGGTGACGGAATTGGTCGTCAAATCGAAAAAGGTATTGGCGCTGGTACAGTTTACGAAAGAGATGCAGATTACTTTGCACCTGTTACTGCTCACTTTGGAAACAACAATATCGAGCAATATGGTATTACTAATCCTGCTGATGCAATCGGTGGTTGTACACTTGAAGACGGTGACAAGATTATCTTCATCGACGAGTTAGATGACGTTGATAATGTAAACACTAGATTAGACGAAAAAGAAGCATACAGAAATACAAACTTAATCAAGCCAGAAGTAGAGTGGTTAGCTGATGGTACTGTTACAGTAGAAATGGTACTTCCAACAGATCCAAGAACTGCTGAGTTTGCTGGTATTGAGTTTGCTAAGAAGATGAACTTAACTGACGTAGAAGTTATTCATTCAGAAGTACTTCACCCAGTTGAAGGTTCAAGAATTCAAGTTAAAGGTAAAGTTGACTTCCATATTGACTTAAATGAACTTGTTATTCCACCACTTCCAGACATTTTAAATGATGATGAAATCACTGAAGCTATCAATGAAAAATCATTATTATTAATTGCTGCAACTGTTGGTCAAGATGAGCATTCAGTTGGTCTTAGAGAAGTTATTGATATCAAACATGGTGGTATTGAGAAGTATGGTATTGATGTTGAGTACTTAGGAACATCTTGTCCAGTTGAGAAGTTAGTAGACGCTGCTATAGAATTAAATGCAGATGGAATCTTAGCTTCAGCAATCATTTCTCATGATGATGTTCACTACAAAAACATGAAGAGACTTCATGAATATGCAATTGAAAAAGGTGTTAGAGAAAAATTAATTATCTGTGCTGGTGGTACTCAAGTTACTCCAGAAATCGCAGTTAAGAATGGTATGGATCAAGGTTTCGGAAAATCGGATCGTGGTCAAGCTGTAGCTTCATTCTTTGTTAAGAGAAGAGTTGAAAAAGAAGCAAAATAGTATACTTTAGGTTCCTTACTTAGGGTAAGGAACCTATTTTTTTAAAGGAGAAACCTATGAAATTTGATATTTTAGTCGCTGAAATAGGTAGTACAACAACCGTAGTGAATGCATTTAGAAACTTAACTACTGAAAATCCTGAATTTGTAGGACAGGGTCAAGCCCCTACAACGGTATTAGAAGGTGATGTTAATATAGGTCTTGAAAATGCAGTTGCATCACTAAAACACAATTTAGAAGCAGAGAGCATCGAATATAATTTAATGCTTGCAACAAGTTCAGCAGCAGGTGGTCTTAAAATGACTGTACATGGACTTGTGTATGATATGACTGCAAAAGCTGCAAAAGAAGCAGCCTTAGGTGCTGGTGCTAATATCCATATGATAACGGCAGGGCGTCTTAGAAGAACTGATATACAGAAGATTAGTGACATCGAACCCAATATTATTTTATTGGCAGGTGGTGTGGATTATGGCGAGAGAGATACAGCAATAGACAATGCAGAAAAGATTGCTGCAATGAAAATTCGAGTACCTGTTATATATGCAGGGAATATAGAAAATCATGACGAAATCAAATTGATTTTCAAAGAAAATGACAAAGAAGATTTGTTATACATTGTTGATAATGTATATCCTAAAATAGATTTATTAAATGTAGAACCAGCAAGAAAAGTTATTCAAGATGTATTTGAAGAACATATTGTACATGCACCTGGTATGGCACATGTAAGAGATATGGTAACAGGACCGATTATCCCAACACCAGGTGCGGTTATGGAAGCTTCTAAACTTCTAAAAGAACATATTGGTGATTTGATGACACTTGATGTTGGTGGCGCAACCACTGATATTCATTCTGTTACTGAAGGTAATGAAGAAGTCAGTCTAAAACTGATTGCACCTGAGCCGGTGGCTAAAAGAACCGTTGAAGGTGATTTAGGTGTCTTTGTAAATATGAAAAATATCGTTGAGATGATCACACTTGAAGATCTTGCAAAAGATTTATCTAAAACTGATATTCAAGTCAATGAACTGATTGATACACATGTTGCAATTCCGAAGACGGAGTGCCAATTTAAGTTTGTTGAACGTTTGACAAAAGAAGCCGTTGAAGTATCTTCTAAAAGACATGCTGGTGGTTATCGAGATTTATTTGCAGGCGGTGGCAAGAAAACATATGCAGAAGGAAAAGATCTGACTGATATAAAATACATTATTGGTACAGGTGGGGCTTTAACAAGACTGCCTAATAGACTGGAACTTCTAAAAAGAGTTGCGTTATGTAACAATGGACTAAAATTATTACCGACAGAAGAAGCGGAAATATTGATTGATAACGATTATATAATGGCGTCTTTAGGTGTATTATCTAAAGAAAATGATGAGGCGGCACTTTATCTGTTAAAGAAGAGTCTTAATATTTAGGAGGGACCATGTATCCAAAAGTAGTAGTTGATCTAAAAAAAATTGTAACAAATACACGAATAGTAGCTGATATTTGTAAAGAAAAATCAGTGGATATTATGGGTGTCACTAAAGTATTCTGTGGTGATCCACAAGTTGCTGAAGCAGAAATGAAAGGTGGCATCAAGTACTTTGCAGATTCAAGATTAGAAAACTTAATGAAGTTAAAAGAGTTGGATCTTCCTAAAATCTTATTAAGATTGCCAATGATTAGCCAAGCGGATGATGTGGTTCATTATGCAGATATAAGTTTGAATTCGGAAATTAAAACAATCGAAGCTTTAAATATTGCTGCAATGGCAAAAAAGAAAATTCATAAGATCATTTTGATGATTGATTTAGGTGATCTAAGAGAAGGTATATTGCCAGCTCAATTTGATGAAACGGTTGATGCCATTATGAAGATGGACAACATCATGCTTCATGGAATCGGTGTTAACCTAACGTGTTACGGTGGTGTTATTCCAAGTGAAAAGAATTTAGGCCAATTGACGGACTTTGCTAAGATCATCAAAGATAAATACAACCATCATTTAGAAATCGTGTCAGGTGGAAACTCAAGTAGTTTTTATCTGGTACCTCAAAACAGATTGCCAGAAGGTATCAACAACCTAAGAATGGGAGAAATCCTGGTATTGGGTCGAGAGACAGCTTATGGTGAATTGGTTGAAGGCATGTATGATGATGCGTTTATACTAGAAGCGGAAGTTGTAGAACTAAAAGAAAAAGATTCGGTACCAACAGGAGAAATTGGTATGGATGCTTTTGGTAACAAACCAACATTTGTAGACAAAGGCAGAAGAATGCGTGCTATATTAGCTGTCGGTGTTCAAGATGTAAAACCAGATCAGCTGATTCCATTAGATGATAGAATCGATTATTTAGGAGCAAGCAGTGATCACATGATGTGGGATGTAACAGATGCTGATTACAAAGTAGGCGATATTGTATCGTTTAAACTAGAGTATGGTGCACTTTTATCATTATTCACTTCTGAGTATATTAACAAAGAATACAAATAAGTTGAGAGCTCATACAGAAATGTATGAGCTTTTTAGTTGAAGTATGGTAATGGTTTAAAAGAATCATGTTATTTAAGGAAACTCATAATTCATACGAAAACAAGTCTGTTTATGGTAATATATAGAAAACAGGACTTGAAGTTTTTACAAGTCAAGTGAGTTTTCAGTGAGTCAATTTGACATAGATCATGGTTCAAGGGGATGATGATCTATTTTAATTATAAGAAAGGAACATTGGTAATAAAATCAGCCGATGAAGCAATCATTATGAAAAAAATTCTTGTCATACTAATCATACTACTAATTGCATTAAGTATATTTCTGATCAGGAATAATGAAAATGACTATATTGAAAAGAAGGCTGACCACATCTTCAGTGAAAGTGAACTTCGTACATATCAGGATAAAGTTGTAAGATATGCACAAGAAAATGATGATCTGGATTGGATGGGGTGTGGGGTACAGAGGAATGATGAAGGTTATTATGTTTATCTAGAACTTAGAGAATTTGAAAATGTGGATTATGAGGCCTTAAAAGAGGACATTTACAAAGAAGTCGGTCTAAAATTTCCATTAGAATTCGAATTGGTACCGATGCCAAGTGAGCCAAGTATCGAAGGGATCATTAGAAGAATAGAAATAAATAACAGACACAGTTCTAAGGCGTATTTAGGCACCTTGTTGGTAATCAGTGATGTGAAATTCATTGGTCAATACAAGAGCCCTGATGCAATGGATATAACGATTACAGAAAAAACTATTATTGAGGATGTACTGGGCAATTCTGTTTCATATGATCAGATAAAAACAGGTTTAAGAGTAGAATCTTATTATAGAGGCATGACGTTAGATTCGTATCCAGGACAACAAGGCTGCGAGAAATTGATTGTTGATTTAGACTATCAGCGTCATAAATTATCTGAACGGGTTGATTTAAAGACCATGCAAAATAAATTTAACAATCAATCGTTAACAGAACCAGTCTATTTTGCTTTTGGTTATGACCAAAGTATAGAAAACATTGGTCCTTATAATCAGATATGGCTCCATATGGAAGAGGGCTTGGAGTATTATGAACTCGATAATCCTGAGAAGTCAGTTTTGTATGAAGGCGAAATAATTATGTATGTTAGACAGGAATATGATGAGGTGCTTCAACATCCATTTGTATTTGATGTGACCTTGGTACCATACGATTTCATACCGTTAATAGAAGATTCAAATGAGGATGGTTATATGGATATTTATATCCCGTACTTTGAAGACGATGTTTGGATAGACAAATGTTTTACCATCAGAGAAAATGAAGTGATTAGAAATGAAGCATTAGATAAGAAATAACGGTGTAAACTGTTATTTCTTATGACTCTTAAATGTTTTTATTCATTAAGGTATACTATAACAAAGGAGTTATTTATGAAATTATACGTAAACATTGGTGAAAGTAACGATTTTCAATTGGTTAAACTAAAAGCATTATTAGATAAGACAGTAACAATCACTGAGACTGTAGAGCCTGATGTGGATATGATGTTGATCACACGTTGGCAGGACAGTTATCTAGAAACAAACGTAAAAGCTGTATTTGTCCCTTTTACAGGTCTTAATCGATTTCCTTTGGATGTTTTAAAGGCAAGTGATATAGAAATATTTAATACCCATGCAAAAGCGGACAGTGTTGCTGAGAAGGCATTTGCCTTGACATTATCTGTTTTAGGCAAGATAGTCTTGTATCATAATGAGCTTTCCAAACATGGTAGATGGTTAACCAGAGAATATTGGGGTGAGGAGTTTTGGCATAGTCTAAGACAGAAACGTTGTGGCTTTATAGGCATGGGACACATTGCCTCTCATATCATTTCTTATATGAAACCGTTTAAGTGTAGTATTGTTAACTTGGAAAGAGACAAACATAAAAACATGGCGGATGTATACGTTTCATCTGTTGAGGATTTGATTGAATCAAGTGATATCATTTACTTAACCTGTGTGTTAAACGAAGAGACAACTGGCATCATCAACAACAGTCATTTGGAGTTATTAAAAGACAAGGTGATCATCAATGTTTCAAGAGGTGAGGTGATTGATGAAGAAACACTGTACTTGGGACTTAAAAACAACTTGTTGCTAGGTGCCGGTATAGATGTTTGGTATGATTACCCGAAAAAATCCATTCAAATGCCTTCTCAGTACGAGTTATCCCGGTTTGACAACTTGGTCATGTCACCACATGCTGCCTGTCATACTGAGGAAAATAAGGATGGTTATTATGAAGATATTTTTGATCAAATAAAAAAATATGCAAAATTATAATATGAAACACAGTTTTGGGGTACAATAAGTATATCGTTAAAGGAATTATACAGTAAGAATTGAAAGGAGCAATAATGGCTTTTATAGCAGGATTAGGTATAGGATTTATTTTATTGATCGGTTTGTTAGGTTTAGCAGCTTACATTTTGATGGCATTGGCATTAATGACAATGGCTCAAAGAAAAGGCATTGAAAATGCATGGTTGGCATTTATACCAGTGGGCAATATGTTTATATTAGGAAGTATCTTAGGTGAGTTTGATCTCTTTGGTACAAAGATTGAAAAACCTGAAATGGTTTTACCGATTTTATCACTGGCATCATTTTTCTTTGCTGGATTTGGATTTGTAGGATCGTTGATATCATTACTTTCATTTGTCGTTTCTCTAGTAGCTTATTATCAATTGGTTGAAAGGTATAAAAAGGGTAATGGTATATTGTATGTAGTGTTACTAGTTGTATTGGCACCAGTCGGTGCATGGTTATTCTATAGTATTCGTGAAAACACACCGATGACTGTAGAATAATAATCATAATGAATTGTAAGAAAGATACTTTTGATATGAATACTCCCCTACTTAATTGATTCGCAAAATACTCCGATCAATTTGAAGTAGGGGTTTCTTATTTAAAGATTACTATGCAATCTCTAGAACAAGTGGTGTAGACATAATGGCTCTTAACCCTAC
>Ga0209272_10000484_pt1 | contig 32663 bp, 39 predicted proteins | sample tdDd002_FD_187125 | JGI IMG/M metagenome (GOLD analysis project Ga0209272, IMG submission 187125) | Marine sediment microbial communities from the Atlantic coast under amendment with organic carbon and nitrate - tdDd00.2 (SPAdes)... | ecosystem: Environmental > Aquatic > Marine > Coastal >... | reverse complement strand
GCAACAGCCACGATTGATCTTCTTCGAATAGCCAATCCTGATTGCCTATATTATCCAACAGGACAACATCTTCAGGTGTGAACAACGTCATGTCGCCACCCATCTCCATACTAGACGTATGGTTTGGCGGGTGCTTCTCTGGCGTTTTGCCAAGTGCTTCTACTTCGTCATCACCATTTACCACCTGCACATCATCATCGATCTGCAATTCAGTAACCGTTGATGTATCTGCCTTTTGTGCAGATGCGCTACAGGCCGTCAATAGAAGACATATGGTTAGTAAAGTAATTACGGCAACTCTTTTCATTGAATTCAACACCTTTGCTGGTTTATGTTAAATCTATAGTAGAATAAGGGATTTTCGAGGATTTGTCAAGAGATGTTATGGTTTATTCATAAAATTTAAAATTGTATTAGACTATTTAAAATGTTCTTGTTAGCATATAAGTGTGTTAGAGAATTCGAATTCCTCACAAATCTAATTTGGAGGATTATCTATGTACGACCATTACAATATGATATATAAAAGAAAATCTATGCGGAAATTTAATGAGGATCTAACCGTGTCTAAAGAGACACTTGTCGAGCTGGAAAGAATGATCGCCGCCCTCGTGCCCCTTGATCCAAGCATTTCAACTAAAATTAAATTGGTCGACCGGGAAGAAACCACCGCAAAACGCGGCAGTCATTGTCTGCTGTTTTATAGCGAGCGTAAACCTCATTATCTGCTGAATGCTGGGTATTTACTTGAGCAGATAGACTTATTCCTCACCTCAAGAAACATTGGCGTTTGCTGGTATGCCCTCGCAAAACCTCTAGATACTGAATCAGAAGACCTAGACTATGTCATCCTGCTCGCCTTTGGCCAATCAGAGGACAAGGCATTTAGGACAAGCACCAAGGCCTTTAAACGAAAACCTTTAGACTTTATATGGGAAGGGAATCTAGATCAAACCATTGGCCAAGTCGTGCGATTAACACCTAGTGCCTGCAATACCCAGCCTTGGCGCATCAAAAGCACGGAGAATGTGTTAACAGTGTATCGAGCAACCGATATAAAATCCTTTATACCCGCAAGTAAATTGCCTTATTACAACAGCATCGATATGGGCATTTGTCTGTACTTTTTAGAATCAGCACTGCATCATCACGACCACGCATTCGAGAGGCAATTATTCACCGAGGCCAATGAGGATAATTCCTTGATCCCAATCGCTCGATATAACCTTTCTTAAGTTCAACTTAAAAAGCGCCTGACATATCGAACTATGTCAGACGCTTTTACTTATACCTAAATGCTTCTGAATACAGATAGCAAATAAAAACATTTCGTTTGAAATACGTGTTTCTTGCAGCGAAGATTATTAAAACTGCTAGATCTGTGATTATGAAATTGTCTGAAAAATGCCCTTATCGGGGAGTGTATGAAAAATGCCTCTATTGAGTTTTGAAAGGAATGACCTGAATAATGCAGTTCTTATGTCGCTTCAACACAAGGCTTATTAAGTACTTTCAAAATTAGGGGCTGTTAGAATATTCAAAATATTGTTGTTGAAAGAGTGCGTATTAAATGTTAAAATTTGGCGGTAACTACTTCAATTCCTCGTAAAATACATGAGAATAGCGAATTTAATTGCGATTTGAAAATTGACGTGGAATTTAGGATTGATTAATAGGAGAAAAGAATGATTACATTTTTCAGAGGCAAAGCAGCAACAGGAAAATCAACGATGGCAAATTACATTGCCGATCAACACGACATAGCAGTTTTAGACAAAGATAGTGTCTTTGATAAACTCCTTAACGAAGGCGTTGACTGGGATACGGCGACTAAAACAACCTATGACCGTTTGGTTCAGGACATTCAGTGGCATCACGATAACAATATCCCCGCAATCGTTGATATCGGTCTCTCGCATACGCCATTCTTTGAAGGCTTTTTAATGAAAATGTCCCTTTCACCCGACAAAGTTCGGTTGTTTCTTTTCACATGCAGTAATGATTCGGTTTGGGAAAGCCGAATTCTGGCAAGAATCGAAAATCCGGAAGGTCCGAACCAGTGTATTTGGTCTACGGTGAGTGCACATGAACACTATGCGAAATATGATATTTATCCGCTTGAAGGTGAAAACATCATTGATAGTGTGGTGGCAAAAGAAGAGATTTACTTAACGGTAATGAGAACATTGCATGACGGGCGGCATATATAAATCTAGTAAGCTATTACGTATTTAGTTTCAAGTTACAACTAATGGGATTGAACTTTGAGTGAAAGGAAATATAATATGTCGAAGTATCCTAAACTAGCGGATTTTGAGACACTTAGTAACTTAATCAGAGACTATTCGACTTTAAAGTAGAGGAAGGTACGTCACAGGTATCAGAGATTTTAAGTGAGCTTGATGAATCACGGAGAATCCCATGGAACTAAAAAAAGCTTCTCAAGCACTATCCAAAGTCGATATCACCATAAATGAATCGACCTTCAACCTGAAAGTGCTTTGTTCAGAGTCATGAAGAAAGAAGGCGACTTTTGGGTTAAAGAAAATCAAATGTATATCACAGCCCTAGGTGTTTACCATGCTCAAAAGTCAGGAAGTATCAGTAATTATATTGAGTATTCCCTTTATATTCACTCATAACTCTTTCAAACAACTTCGGAATTATTGCTGGATAAGTCATCATTTCCGGCAATCCATCAAAGCTTTTTATTTCTGCTATCTCATGGATTAATTCCGATTCAAACCGCTGAACCTTAGCGATACACAAGAGACCATAAGAGGTTTCCTCATTCACTGTCACAGCATAAGTACACAGCGGTTTAATATCAAATTCCGATGCCCCTGTTTCTTCAATCAATTCTCTATTGGCCGTATCCTCAATGAGCTCCCCAGCTTCTCTCCTACCGCCAGGAAATTCCCAAGTGTTTCTCTCCTTATGTCGAACAAATATCCACTGATTTTCATGCCTTGTGACGATAACGGCATACTTATGTAACTCATTTGGCACTGAAGCCTGATCCAAAAATTCTATTTTCATTATTCATCCTCTATAATTCTTGTTTGCCCTTAAATACGCCATTCACTCTTTAGCATATCAAATAGGTCTGTCACAAGTAAAGCTATGTTAAGGAACCCACTGGTTTTTCTGCATCTATCAATCCAGTTGTCGATAATTGATCCACCGCCAGTTTCATCATATGTATCCAAATCTTTAGTTCTGTTATGTCTTTCCACTCGCCCAATCTATTTAGACATAAACAATACTCATCAGCACCAGCATCGCAAATGCCCGTTTTATTGAGGTATAATTCAACCTCGGTTCTTACCCTTAGAAAACTGTCTAATTCATCAATAGACAGTAAGGACTTCAGACCACTGTCATTATTCCCTGTAACATTAAATCCATTGTAACTGTATTGTTTTTTCTTATCCACAACAATCGTCCATATAGAATTTGAAAGTGAATCCGACAACTTGAATTGAATATCCGCCGACGATTTCACCACGGCTCTCAGCCGCGTATACTGAATCGGTGATCTGCCAAACCGCTTATACTTATCAAACTCAAACTGCCAGTTCTTATACCCATATACAATCCTTGGCGGCTGTCCAACATGTGGCGGAATATACGTCGCCCCAATTTCTTCAGAAAGCTTTTGCCATGATTTTATATTTGTATACGGCGTTAAATCCAACAACCCCATAATTCCCTCCATTACTCACAATCATCATCAGCAAGTTTCTTTTCAGCAATATGTAATATAAAGTATCCGAATGCCAATAAGGCAAGCAGTAAAACATCTTTTTGATAACCGACTAAATCTAATAGATTCCTTAATCCTATGTATATAACCACTTGAACCGTAAAGATAGACCATCTAATTTTCTTAATATCCTTCATTTAATACACCAACTTTCAATATCCAATATTATCCACATTTTTAATTTTACCTTTTTACACATTTATTAGCAAGTTTTTACAGTTTTAAATTCGATGGATTACGCAATCGAATTAATGAGACAAAAAAATGATGCCCTATAAGAGCACCATCTTCATTATCTATTTACTTTGTACAATCAAGTCTTTCACTCCTTGATTCGAAGAACTTTTCTCATATAGTTTCAGCAACAGTATTGCTAACACCGACATGACCAGACACGCAGCAAATCCGAATCCTAATGAGTAATCCGCCATTTTTCCAATGACGATATTCCCTAAAGATCCTATCAGACCACCAAGCATCGAGTATATGGACAGAATGGTCGCCCGCTCATGGGCGCTGATACATTGATTCTTAATATCAACTTCTATTGGTCCTATGATCGATATACTCACTGATAGCAGAACGATACACCCTACACTGATTACAGGATTAGCCGTTAGTATAAGCAATACCACACCAATTACTATAGACACCATAAAAACTGTAATCGTTCGTATATTCCCAAGTCGCTTACTGATAACATTCGCCTTAACAGAAATCAGTCTGGCCACTTGAATAAAGGCAATAATCAATCCAAAGTACTTGGGATCAATACCACTTTTCAGATACTGTGCCTGATTCAAGAAAACTGTAATGGCTTGAACCACTTCAACGACTAAGGCAATCGCCAGTACAAACAGAATTATGGATTTATCGACAAAAGCCTCTTTGGCAGTTCTAAGAATACTGACTTTTTTCTCCGATGTTGTCGTTACCTCTTTTAAAAAGAGTGTTAATACAGCCGCCAAACCATAGGGTATAATCGTGTAAAACGCTGTGCTTTCAATAGACACTTGAACAATAAAGGTCGAGGCAATTGATGCCACCAGGAATCCAACCGTCATACACGCATGGTATCTACCAAATACCTTTTGCGTGTCCTCTTTATCGATAGATCCGTATATAAGGGCTGTATCACAACCCGATAACCCCGCCATTACCACTGACAAAATAAGCCGTTCCAGTAAAAACACCTTAAATGAAAACGCCATATAAAATACAATTTTGGATATGAAAAACAATCCATTTACAACAATAAGGGTTTTCTTATACCCCACTCTATCTGAAATCCATCCCCAAGGCACTTCCATCAATATAATCAATCCCCATGAAATTGATTCAATGATAAAGATTTCGGACATAGAAAGACCCCTAGCTTGTCTAAACAGCGTCGCTACGGGACCATAAAAAACAAAGCCTTGCAAAAATACAATGATGTACATCAAGTACACATTTCTCATCTTATTCAATTTGAACACCTCCGAATGTCTAAATGCAAAATAAACCGATGTGTAGTCATACAACATCAGTTACATCTCATTTTTAATCATTTCGTTGGCTTCAAATTGGTAGATTCATTTCGCAAAACTCCTATATTTCTATATTAATTACCTTCATTATACTGCTACGCTATCGATAAAGCAACCAGCATTATTCCTGTGGGGCAAATGATAGAATAACACTCATTGCTACTGTCGCTACGATATTAATGATCATCCCTCGAATCCCTCTTCGTCATTGTTTCCTTAAATGTCTTCATGTCATTATGAGCTGTAGTTTCTTTTGAATTAATTCTATTTATTACATTGAACAGTCCTGGCATTGGATCTGCAAATCCACTGGTTAATGCAATGACAATAACTCCAGCGCTCAATACAAGAAAAATAAATAATCCATCTGACATATGTCCATCTCCTTATTAATTCGATTTTATATAATACCTATTACAACAACAATTGCATAGGAAATGCCTATGAAAAATACCGTCACAACCAGTGCCAACCCGATAAATGCTTCCATTATGTTTTCTTCAAAAACCCGTCCTCTAAAAACCGCTGAAAAATCCATTAACGAGAAATTTGAGATCGCCTCAATAAACATACTTTTGTTTGGAAATATCTTTCTTATTACTGCTATGTATAACATGGTTAATGCCACTAGTAATGAGATTGTCATTGGTTTCAACGTCATCACCCTCCATATTCGCAACTTATGTATCAATGCTAAAAAATCAGGCTAAATAATTTGTATAATATAAATTGTATTTTTCTTTTTATAAAGAATATAACTTCAACAGAATTTTTGAATCCGCCTATCTTAAATACACAAACAACCGAAAAGCCTATAACTATTACAAGGAATATAAGTCCAAGGCCTAATAAGAGCTTTCGCATTTCCTTGTTGTAACCATTTATCATAGTATCCCACCCCCTTCTCCATTAAGTTTACAATTCTGAGGTGAACACTATGTGACGATTCCACCAAAATTCGCATATTTTTTCATCCAACTTCTTATTAAGTTTCTTTGCTCATAGAATCAAACATCTTCTTTGTAGGATGATATAACATTAAGTATACTAGGAACACAATCATTCTTGAGTTTATATGCCCATCCATCACTTTGTCAGCAACAAAAACCGCCGTAGGTCCATCTGCACCGCCTATGATGCCTACACTCGCCGCTTCCATCGATATCATTTTGCCGTTAAAATAGGCCCACAACGGTGAAAAACCCACTATAAGAATGTCATCCAACGCCGTTACCGCAGTCAGTACCACGGATAAGACTAGGTGTTTCTTAAACGTCCACTTTCTAATCTTCAATGTCCCACCTCTTCTGTTTCGTTTACCTCTTTTATTTCACTACCTTTGACGTAGAACTTGTATGATTGTCCAATGTTTATATCGCTAAATAAACTATCTCGTGCTGTAAACTCTTCGCGTTTCGATTCTTCAGTCCTAATTACCACAACGTTAACACCACTATAACTGGACATACCTCTTACACTTGAATACCCTCTTACATCTACTTTTTTATCAATTACTTCCCCATTAATATGGCGGGGTCTTGCTAATTCCTTAATTAATAATGTCACTACTATATACATAACACCGGCCATAAAAAGCGTATTTAGAACACTGGCCAATATATGTGTTTTTGCAATTGTTGTGTAGATCAACTGTTGCCCTCCTACGTCATATAACTCACTCTATTTTCTGTTTATGGGGCGAAATTTGATTATATATGATGTCCCTTTCCCCTTAGACTTATTTGTTTCAAAATTACTATTCAACCGTTTTATTAAATCTGTAAATTTACTTTCGCCATAAGTTCTAACATCAAAATCCGGTTTTACCCTTTTTATGTAACTACCAGCAGCACTTACATCGACCCATCCTCGTTCATCCTGGTTTTTCTTATGGGCTTTTTCCAGCAATGTAATAACCTCTTTTAACCGCATATCAATTTTTTCGTTTTCTTGTTTTTTAGTTGTCTTGTTGTCCTTAACGACTTCTTCTTCTATTCCGAGATTCTCAGTCAGTATAAAATCATCACATGCATTTCTAAAGGCTATAGGGGTCTTATTTTCACCAACACCAAAGACAAATATCTCTGATTCTTTGAGTCTCGTAGATAACTTCGTAAAATCGCTGTCACTTGAAACGAGTGCAAAAGCGTCATATTTCTGCGTATATAACAAATCCATTGCATCAATTATCATTGCAGAATCCGTAGAATTCTTACCACTAGTGTATGTAAATTGTTGTACCGGATGAATCGCTAACTCATTCAATGTACTCTTCCAATTTTTCAAAGAATCATTCGACCAATCACCATAGGCTCTCTTGGTAATAATGTGGCCATGTGTGGATATTTCCTCAAGTACAAACTTCAGCTTGCTGATCCTCGCATTGTCAGCATCAATTAGAATAGCAATTTTCTTTAAGTTATCAATATTTCTCATGCTTCGCCTCCAGAAATTAATGTCATCACATCTTTAAAATTTATCATCTTACTATTTATTACGTCATTCGCTTTATACAGTTTTCAACAATCTCTACCATTTCAGTCTCTGCACCTAAGCTGAAGTTGAATATGACACCTTGTCCTCCACCAGCTCCAATTGCACTTACCAGTATTTGATCCTCTTCGCCCACTACCGTTACGCTTAAGCTAGCGCGACTACCGTTTCTCATAAAATATTTGTCATAAACGCGAATAGCTATTTTCACATCACTTATTTGATTATCACTTTTATCAACTAAGTTCATCGACATACCACTGTCCATTACACATTTATCTATTGTTCTTACTACTGAGTCAAAATCACCCGTTATTTTTTTTTCGAATTTTGCCATTTAGTTTCTCCATTTCTTTTATATACACTCCCTCTACTTAGGCATCACAATTATGTATCCAACTGCATTTAATACTGCAAATAATAGCAACAATAAATTCGACTTATCTAGTATGCCACCACCAGTACGCGATGCAAATTTATCAGTACCATAAAGTTCTTCCGACCACTTACTATTAAACGTATTGCCTCCCGTTCCTCTTTTTCCACCAACGCCACATAAGGAATCATTCTTCATATGACTAAATAAATTATATATAAATAAAGCCAAAAAGATTAATGCAAACAGCATAAAAAACATTTCCAAATCAACTGGTGCTTCTATTATGTAAAAAATTGTCTCTATTAATAATACTACTATAACGCCTATAATTTCTTTTATCATCTTTGTATTTCACCTCTTATTTAGTTAACTATTATAGCTATTTAATCGATATGTATTAGCTGGTATTTTATTATTTTACAGAGCATTTATCCTTAATAGTAGCCATGAATTTCTCTTGTCTTTTTAGATTTCTGATAACATATTGTGTCGTTAAAAACTTCCTTCTGTGGACACGGACTTTTGAACTGTCTATAAGCTCAATTTCATCAACAGCTGACCATTTTGTGTAATCCGTTTTAAAGTATATTCCATTATCTGTTACTATTAATATCGATTCAAGTGCAATCTGAACAACTATGTAAACAACAAAATATAATGATATTAAATAATTTCTACCCAACCTGTTTGTGATAATGTCTATAACGACATATGTTATGGTACATAATAAGGCTATATCTACAACAGATAGCGGATTTGCCCACCCTTTCAGTAAGACACTTCCACTTTTCACCGCTTTAAAATACCTAAAATATGATACGGCGACCTTCATAAGAATAAGTAATGTAATGTATAAATAAATGAATTTATCCATTGATTTTTTTCACCTACTTTCTAATAAATAATTCCCCATTTCCTCTAATTATCACAATGTGTATCATCTTTGTTTTCTGAAATTTTATAGGTGCCAACAAGCCCCAAAGTAAACAACATCAAGCTTATCATCCTTATAGAAAATATGTTTCCATCAACCAACCTTTCATATCTACTTGTATCCATCGAATGTACTTTACTTAATACTAAATCTGCCCTAAATACGCCTATTTGCGTTGAGTAATATACTAAAATAAAACTCACAATAACAAATAGAATCCATACTACTTTTAATTTACTACTGTATTTCATATTTATCTCCTAACTAAATGTTTTAAGGTTTCCTGTTCATTTACCAATCTCTATAACTTATCTACCAACAATAAATTATCACTCAACACTTAATCACCAACATGGGAATGTGGCTAACTAGCGTGTTAGGCAAAGTCTAAGTCGTATTTGCATCGAACTCATTGTATTTTATTGAATCTCAATTTCGTTAAGTTTACAAATTTTCCTCAAGTCAGTATAAATATCCTCGTAATCAAAGACTGCGATTCTATACTTAGCCTTATTGTTATTTTTGTTTATAATCAATACTTTTTCACTTTCTTTATTTGGTAATGAAAATGATATACAGTCAATGTGACTGTATATAACCTTTATATTTTCACCAAATATTTTATAAAAAATCATTTCTGACTGATCTATTCTCAATTTATATGTATTTACTAAAAATAGAGAACTTATAATTGTTACAATCAAAAATATTCCACTCATTACCGCAACACTACTACTCCTAGTAACTAAATTATATAGCACTAGAACTATATAAAATACAGTTAATAATTGCAGGTAATACTTTAATGTTTTTAAAGCTGTATATACCTTCAAATTCTTCCCCTACTCAAAATAGACATTCCTCATCAGCGGATATGTCTCACCATCAATAAAGAGCACATGATCCTCCCACTCCAGTTCAACATCCCCTTTGCGGTACTGGCTATAAAGTTCTTTCACCATCATTAACCCCAGTCCAAGGTTTTTTTCTTGCCGCACCACCATACTGTAAGCAGTTGTAGCGCCTCCATTCAATCTGTAAGCTGTCACTTTATACTCATCTACTTGTAAAGTCCTCAGTTCTTCAAAACTCGGGTCATAGCCGCTAGTTGAAAGCATACTGATCTTTAGAACCACCACCAATATAAGGAATAGCGATGCCAGCGACAGGACCCCTAGCGATAGAACGCTTACGATCTTAACAAGCAAGTTCTTAAGTCTAAAACTCTGCAAGAACAGCACCATCGGTATAAGTAAAACAATCGCTGTAAAAACCAGGTTGTTATAGGCATTTTCAAAGCGAATCATCGGATAAAGATAATTTAAGAGTGTCCCAATATAAACTAAAACCAGCACGATAGTTATTTTTTTATTTCTAAACAACGAACCCACCCCTTTCGACCCCCTTGCTACCTCTCCATTAAAAAGCTATAATACATTTGAAAGGAGGTGACATAAATGAGAAGATATACCATATTAACAATCGCAATTATTTTCATGATGACACTAACATCAGTAGCATCTTATTGCCAACCAGTTGACCCACAACCATCTACTGCAAAACCAACAACTATTGTAATTGATGGCAAGGAATACACTGTAGATGCAATTACCGAAAATGGTCAAATGTTTATTTCGATTGAAGATCTAGCGCCTGCAGTAGGATTACAAGTTGATCCATCAAAGAAATCACTCCCTACATTAAACACAGTTGCTAAGACCAACAGCAACATTGCCCAGGCAAAGCTTAGTTTTAACATCGACTTAATCTCCAACAATTCTGTCGGTGACGAATGGTTCTACTATATTAAAACCAATAAAAATACATATAATTCTAGTGATCAAAATGCAATCATAGAATTGGATGGAGACAACATTCCTGTTGAGTTAGTTGTCTACGAACACGACGCGTCAAAATCTGATTATGGTTCAAGTTCTTTTGTAATCCCGTATTCCGAAATCATTAAAGGAGACGTTCTTACGTACACTAGAACTATAACCGTTACAGAAAACGGTGGCCGATATTCTGGTAATACAGCCACAATACAATTTAATTTAACCATTACACCTATGTAATTCACTAAGAGTTGTCAACTGACGACTCTTTTTTATGTTTTGATTCTTTCAACTACTCCGCACCAATAACGACTACTTCCAGATCATCTACACCAAGATACCCACTTGTACTGCGCTGTTCAGTCGATTGATAACGGGTGTTTAACTCGATTAGATCACCGTCATTCCCCATCAGTGTCACTACTCTTGTCGTGAAAGACTCAGGTATACAGTGTAGATAAGGATACCATTCAAGGTTCTTAGGCTTAATTGTTAATTGAAAGCTTTGGGGCTTGCTGTCGAGATTCTTGACGCCTACAATGTATTGGACATTAAACATCGAATTGTCCTGGGCTGAACTTTCGAAAAATACCGAGGCGTATTTCACTTGAATTTGCGGTTCTTTCGATTGGCTCACACCATATAGAAGCCATACGAGGCCCACTACTACAATTAATAATCCAATTATTTTCTTATTGTTTTTATTATTCATATTGTCACCCCAATTTACTCGAATTCAAACACTTCTAAAACTTCATCATATGTATACGTTTCGCTTAATTCATAGCTACCACATCTAAGTTTGAGATTGTTCTCTTTCATGTGGGTTTTCAGCGCATCTACCACCTCTTGGTCTATTGATCCAAAAGCTTTTCCGTCCAAAATCGTATAATCCGCTATTTCTTCTTCATCGATGGTAATGTCCACTACATTGCCCATTTCATATGCCTCGACATATGCATAGAGCTTCGACAAGTGATCTCCTGCTAATAGGCCAACGGATACGACCAATATAAGCAATACAACTAGTTTAATTTTTCTTTTCATCAATATGCCCTCCTACCATGCAACCCAACACTTTCAGTTTACCGTTTTATGAAATATATGGCAAATATGTAAATACATATTGATGTTGTTGAATGAGATTAGGTTGTTTTGAGCAACGAGAAGCAAGTAACGCTCACTACGTTCACGTCACTTAGCTCGTTTTACTCGCTAAATAGGGCATAATAAAAACCCTAACTCACCAAGTAGAATAGCCGCGAATCTTCGATTCGCCGGCTCGCTTTGCGAGCGCGTATATATCGCTAGACTCAATTAAGCACCGAGAAGCAAATAGCCGCGAACCTATCGGTTCGCTGGCTCGCTTTGCGAGCGCTAATGGTAATATAAAGAGAAAAAAGCGGGAGTGAATGCATTCACTCCCGCTTTTTCCTCTTTATATTACCGCTATTCTAGCGTTTTAGATGTTAAAAATAAACTTCAACACAAACAAGAATGCTAATAGGTACGCTAGCATTGGTACCTCTTTGTGCTTGCCTGCGAATGCCTTTACTACTACGTATGAAACAACACCGAAGATGATACCATCTGCGATACTGTAACTGAATGGCATCATTACGATTGTTAAGAATGCCGGTAAACTTTCTGTGAAGTCATCAAAGTTGATGTTCTTGATTGGTGACATCATAAACAGACCTACTACAACTAACGCTGGTGCTGTTGCTGCTGATGGCACAACTAAGAATAATGGTGCTAAGAATAATGATAAGAAAAACATCATTGCTGTTGATAATGCTGTTAATCCTGTTCTACCACCTTCTGCTACACCTGATGCAGACTCAACGAATGTCGTTACTGTACTTGTACCGATACAAGCACCAACTGTTGTTCCAACTGCATCTGCAAGTAAGGCTTGTTTCGCCTTTGGTACACGACCTTCTTCATCAAGAAGACCTGCTTTACTCGATACCCCTACAAGGGTACCAACTGTATCAAACATATCTACAAATAGGAATGTTAATAAGACTACGAACATGTCCATTGTTAAGATCTTTGTGAAATCAAACTTAAATAGAATCGGCTCTAAAGATGGTGGCATAAATCCATTAAATTGAACACTTGATAGATCCGTAACACCTAGCGGAATACCGATTAATGTTGCAGCAACCATTCCGATAAGGATTGCACCCTTCACATTCTTAGATAAAAGGACACCGATTAATCCAATACCAAATAATGCAACAACCGCACCTGGTGATGTTACGTCGCCTAGCTTTATAACTAAACCACTTAAGTTGCCTTCACCAACGTGGAACATGCCTGTTTCTACAATGCCCGCATTAACGAAACCAATAAGTGAAATGAATAATCCAATACCAACTGAGATGGCATGCTTTAAACACATAGGAATTGCATTAATGATAGCTTCACGTACATTTAAAAATGTTAAAGCAATAAAAATAAGTCCTTCTAATAATACTGCCGTTAAAGCAAATTCCCAACTATAGCCTAATTTAAGAACAACAGTGTATGCAAAAAATGCATTAAGCCCCATACCAGGTGCCAAAGCAAAAGGTAGGTTTGCAGCTAACGCCATGACCAATGTCCCCACAACGGCACTTAAAGCAGTAGCTGTAAAAATCGCACCAGCATCCATACCAGTTGCTGATAAAATGTTCGGGTTTACGATTAGGATGTACGCCATTGTCATAAATGTCGTAATACCAGCCATAATCTCTGTTCTCGCGTTCGTGTTATGCTCTTTTAACTTAAAAAATCCTTCAAATAAACTCATTATAATCCTCCTAATAAACGAATCACACAAGAATCAGTATAACATCAACGAACATTTTTGCAATACTTTTGTATAATATTCATATAGACTTTTGAAAGTTTGTGCCACTAAACGTGTTTAACGCTATTTTCATGTATAAAATCAGTCCAAACCACTACTGTTTTTACAGTTTTTTCCCATCTATTTGTAGACTTTTTACGAAGGACTATTCTACATTGGCGATAATCGTTATCATTTACTTCTGGATTAAATGTGGTATAATGAAAAAAACAACTTTTATAAGGAGATATTATGTCTAATAATACACATGAGTGTTGTGGCAAACACAACCACGACGAAGGACAAGGTTGCGGCTGTGACCATAACCATGACCACGAGGAAAATATGATTTATTTAACAACTGACGAAGGCGAAGAAATGGCATGTGCTGTTCTTGGCGTATTCGATTTTGAAAATGAAGAATATATCGCAATACTTCCTGAAAACACTGAGACTGCATTTATCTATGGTTTCAAAGAAGAAGGCGAAGAAATTGAATTAACTCGAATTGAAGATGAGGATCACTACAAGAAAGTAAGTGATGTATTCATGACTATTTGGGATGAAGAAGGCGAAGAAGAAGCATAAGAAAAAAGCTGATGAAGAGTTCACTCTCCATCAGCTTTTGTATTTTTTGTCCTATTGTGTAATCATCGGAACAATGGTCGGCTTGACCATTAGTCTTTCAACACCGTAATCACTGTAAGTTGAATCCATTATTATCATCATCTTTGCAGCAATGCCTGTTGTCATCACATCAAGACCCATTTCAATATGTTGTGACTGTAAATAGCCATTTCTCACGACATAACTCAATTTAAGCGCTGTAACATTTATATCGTAGTGCAATTTCTTTACTTCGTTCATCAGGAGGTCGTAAACACCGTCCCCCGCTACATCATCTACAATAGATGCCAGATCCTTTTCTGTTAATGTCGCTGTATACGTCTGTCCATTAAGGGTCTTTGTCTCAGTAATATAGTCTGACAGTGCCCAAAGGTACAGATTCGAGTCCTCCTGCATAAACTCAGCACTTAACTCATAGGAAGCCTGATCATCTAATGCTTGAAGCGACCAAGTTTCTGTCCTTGGGTCAAATGAATAAACACCATCGTCCATCACTTTTACTTGAAGACCAGATAATCGTTCTTGCATCACCGCTCCTGCATCCAACTTAAAACTTATCGTCATCTCTAGCAATTCTTTCGCTGTATTGACATAGCCTTCCATCATCGAACTAAAAAATACATGCTCGAGTTTAAATGCTTCAGCCAATTGAGGTGTGGCATATTCCACTCCAACACTACCATTTATGTCCATCATAAAGGAATAAGGCATAGTTGTAGTTTTCTCCAGTGCCCCATAGAGATCAGGCAATTTGTTTCTATGGTTTAGTTCTTTTATCTTCGCTTTGGCAGCAAGGGCCTTTATATCAAATAGTCGGACAGAGTGTTTCGCCCCGTCCATCAAGATAAAATAGCCAGCTTTATCAATCAGTTCCTCTTGAGGCAACATCGATTGACCATTGACTTCCTTGTATAATACCGTTCCGTCATTTGGCAACATACTTTTAGGAAAATACAGTTCCCCTTCATACATCACCGCCGTATATGATTGTTGTTCACCGTTTAAAATAACCGAGTAGATGTCAGATTCAGCAAAAGCACTTGTCGATAGCAAACACACGAACACTATTAATAGTACATAAAATTTCTTCATCATGGACCTCCCTTTTCACCATTACTTCCATTATACACTTTTCCACTCATATTAGGGTCATTCAAAATATGGTACAATAGCAGTAACACAAACGAGGAGGCAAGCAGATGAAATTTGGACATATTGGAATTAAAGTACTGGACATGGAAAAATCATTGGAATTTTACACGACTGTACTGGAGTGTAAGGTAATTAAGGATTATCAATATCCAACAAGTCATTTAGTTTTTTTGGATGCCCATGGCACAATTATCGAACTGATTCACAAAGCTGAAAACGAAGAACGTGCAACAGGACCAGTTGAGCATATTGCATTTAAGGTTGAAGACCTCGACGAAAAAATTGAACGTCTAAAATCTTTTGGAGTGCAAAACATTAGCGAGCCAAGAGTGGTCGGCAAAGGAAAAATTGTATTTTTCGACGGCCCTGACAACGAGCGTTTTGAATTCGTTGCACGTATTCAAGAATAAATAAGTTCAGGTGTCCATCGAGGACACCTGACTCTTAAGCACGTCCAGTAGGGCGCGCTCGCAACATAAAAAAAGCCAGCTATGATAAATAGCTGGCATTGACTTAATTCTTATTCAGTTACTTCAGTAAAAGCCATCTTTGGCTGATTACACGTCGGACATCTCCAATCCTCAGGAAGATCTTCAAATTTAGTTCCTTTTGGAATGTCGTGTGTCCAATCACCTTTTTCTTCTTTATAAGTATAACTACAAACGGAACATCTATACATTTTCATAAAATTCATCCTTTCGTCTCGTATTATACCCATTGTAATACGAACCGACTATAAGGGCAAGTACAGTATCTTGGAGGTATTATGTTTATCATCGTAATAATCAGCAGCTTTATGCTTTGCGCATTAATGGAATACCTGTTACACAAGTTTTATTTACATAAAAGTAGTGGTCATCCACATATTTCGGAACACCATGTATTGTTTCACGGAAATAAAACTTACGAGGTAGCAGATGCGAGCTACAAAGATATCGTGTCTAATATCTGTTATATTATTTTTTCTTGGTTGCCATGTGGCATCATCGGGTTTATGATGTATCCGCAGTTTCCAAAGCTAGGCACACTGTTTGCGACAATCGGCTTCTTCTATCTACTTTGGGTGGAAACCGCTCATTATCTTTTCCACAAACCTCATTATTATTTTATTGAGGATGGACCTATATTCAAAAAACTCAAAGAACACCATCGTATCCACCACATTTATTACAAGACGAATTTCGGTATCGGTTCAACGCTTTGGGATAGGATTTTAAACACGAAAAAAAAGTAGGGTTTCCTACTTTTTTTAATGTCACCAATTTATTTTATTGATTCTTGTCTGGAAATTGCTGAAACACTGTCTGAATCTCGGTAGAATGTACCATAAAGGTATCTACAAGAGTCGGATCAAATTTCATCCCACTGTTGTCCTTAATAAACGTACAGGCCTCTTCATATGTCCAAGCTTTTTTATAGGGCCTTGCATGGGTTAACGCTTCGAACACATCGATAACGCTGACAATACGTGCTACATGTGGAATTTTCTCACCTTTAAGGCCTTCTGGGTACCCTGTGCCATCCCAATTTTCATGATGGTGTCGAACAACGTCATGGACCATACTCGATAATTGATCGTTCACATTGTCGAATATACTAAAATCATTTGTCGCATGGGTTTTGATGACCTCAAACTGTTCAGGTGATAACTTGCCAGGATAATTCAAGATTTCATCAGGAACGTATATTTTTCCGATGTCATGAACCGAGCTGGCAATAATAAGGTTGTCAATAGCCTCATTCTTATAATCGCATGCCTTGGCCATAATACGACACCCCTCCGAAACTCTTTTGACATGATTGGCTACAGAGTTATCCCGCTTCTCTATTAATTCACCCAGGGCAATAAATAATTTTGTCTGTTCTTTATTCTTCAATATATTATAGACAATCACCTTAAGATTCATCAAAATATTTGCCATATACAGCTTAAACAATTCTTGTTCGTTAACACAGCTGTCACATTCAATATACAGGTATCCCCGCGACTCACGGGAACTGTCATAAGGCACCAAAATACGTTGCTGCTCAAAATATATTTCCAAAGATCCTTCATCGACTTTTGCGAGCAGTTCATAAAAAATCTCTGCAAGTGGCGAATCCTCCACAGACCTTCCGGCAAATTCTTTTAACGGACCTTCTATATAGGCATCCGCATCTAAATAATAACGATTTCCCTCTTTAAGCAAACTGACCAAGGTCAATTTTTCAGTTTCCATAAGTTCCTTCAACTGCTGCACTAGAACAGCAAATAAGGTTTCCATTCTAGAAATACCATTTAACGCTGTTATATCAGCAATAATCTCTCTTAAACGCTCATTCTGATTCTTAATGTCCGCATCACGTTGTCGAATCATTTTCTTATAAGCAATGATGGCAATAACAGCAGCAAGAAGCGCCGTCAACAAAAGGACAAAAACGTATCTTACTTCTTCTGGTATCATTTCCTTTCCATCCATACCAACAAGAACATCCAGTTCCTTATAAAAAAGTGATGTTTCATCTGCTTTTAAATAAGCTATGTGTTCATCTATCTTATCAAGCATCCATTTATTTTCCGCATCACATGTAATAATCTTAATTTTTATCGGGTTAAATTGAAGTGGTGTTGTATGTATCTCTTGATGTCCTTCATATCCCTCACCGTAAAGTCTGCTGACCACTGCCGCTTCAACGACGTTATCAGCTAAATCTTCCATTAACTTTTCTCGGCCGTCATATTCAACATAATAAGCATGGATATTAAAGGATTCAAGGGTATTTTTTATTCCATGAACACCGTTATAGTGAATATCTCCTTTTTCAACACCAATTGTCTTTCCTTCCAACGATGTAAAACTACTAATTTTTTGGTGTCTATTTGTATAGACTTGACCCCAGTTCGTATAAATGACTTCATCGTTGTAATAATACTTTTCAGCGCGTTTTTCCGTATATGCTACTGCAAGCATCAAATTTGTCTCGCCATTATCCACTTTCTCAAAACTCTGGTCCAAATAATCCAACTCGTAGACTATATTCCAATCTTCTTTTTTAGCAATATCATTCATCAGGGCGACAAAAAATCCTTCAGCTTCACCATTTTGATTGATGCCAACCAGAGGTTCATTGGGATAAATACCCACGTTTACATTCTCTTGTTCAGCGTATACACTTCCTTGAATTATGATCATCACCAACATGATGACGAGCATTATTTTCTGTCTCATAAAATATCACCACCCTACATCTTTCTACTATACCCTTATTTATTTGTATTTCAACTAAAATATGTAAATTTTTCTATATTTAATGAATTGTTAACATTTCCTTATTTTTTCATCATATTTCAAGCACAATCAAACCACAAAAACACCCGATCAAATTGATCGGGTGTCAAAGTCATATATCAATTTTGTTGCCCCAACGATTTTAGTGTCAATAAATATGTCGGGTGGTCTTTCATCTCTAATTCTGATTCCTCCAGTGCCATTGATTGCACTGTCAGACGTTTCTTATTGTATCCATCATTTAGGGATACTTCCATTGCACTCTTTGCTTTTAAATCCGCTTCATATAATCCAAGTAATTCAAGTAATGTACTATTCAACAAATGGTCCTTGTTTTCTCTGAGAAGGCTTATGGCCTCATTATTTGCGTCGACTATCTTATAATTTTCCACTACGATTACCGCCAGATTCATCACGTCAAAGATTCTTTTATACCTGTTTCTAGCAGTCATTTCATTCACCATCCTAATCCATTCTTAACTTTTTGAAATCCTCTCTCATACGTTCAATATCATTCAAGAAGTCCTCAATATCATGTTCATGTTCCAATTCGTCACTTAGGATGGTTGTTGCCATTTCATACGTCACAAAATCTTTCCCATTTGTAAACTCAGCAATACCTTCGTATCTTTGTATTGCACATCGTTCACCAGTCAAGTTCTGCTTAAGTATTTCTTCCACATATGGATTTGATGGCACTTCATAACCACAACCAGCGTGTTTCAACCAGTTAGAAGGATCAAGTATAGGCGTTCCACCTAATTGAATTATCCGATTCACAACTAATTCAGCGTGTCCCAATTCCTCTGTTGCATGTAACAACAACTCCGGTTCAATTTCACTTCTCATAGGTCCTTCCATTACTCGAGCACCAATCCAATATTGATAATACGCCAGCCACTCTTCCGCCAACGCAGCGTTAAGCATTTCAATTAGTTTATCCACATCCAAATTTGCAATCTCAACAGCTTTTTTGCCCATGTTATCCCCTCCTTTGTGACCTAGTTAAGATTTACCCACGTCACACAAGAAGAAACACTATTTTTATCATTTTGTAAATCGAATCAGAAATTCGGTTCCTGCATCAATAGATGAGGTGACTTCCAGTTCACCTGCCAATCCAGTCTTGACCAAATAATACACGCCGTATAGCCCTAAACCTGAACCACTTGCATTCGTAGAGGAGCTATAAAATGGTTCAAAAATTTTCTTGGTCATCTCCTCCGTCATTCCTTTGCCATTATCTTTTATCGACAAGTAGTTTTCATCATGCTCTCTATATAGGGTTATACGAATCAGTCCACCCAAATGATCATAAGCATGAATCCTGCAGTTTTCGATCAATTCGCCCAAGGTTTGATATAAGGTGGACGGAACACATTCAACCACTATATTTTCATCCAGTACCATTTCAAACTCAAGCTGTTTATTTTCTTCAGAAAGCTTCAATAGATTAATAAAGGCTTCAATCTTTTCAGCGAGGACAACAGCCTCAAATGCCTGTGATTTCTTAGGCGCTCCAATAGTCTTCATCTTTTCTATCAGTGCTGAAATTTTCCCTAACTGACTCTCAATTTTATCTACCGGCTTCATTATCTGCTGGACATCAAACTGCTCATTATTCGCAGAACCACTCAGAAGGTGTTCTACAAAGGAAATCAAACTGATACTGTTGCCAAGAGGTGTATTAATTTCATGAGCGACGCCTATAACCAAACGACTCAAGGAATTGATTTTTTCTGACTCAATCAGTTTATCGTGTGTTTCTTGTTGCAATCGTATCTGCATTTCTAACGCTTCATTGGCTGCAGCTAGTTTTCTATCTCTAACACGTAAGGACTGTAGCCAAAAACCCGCCAGTATAATAAGGACCACTGATAAACCGAGACTGAAATAAAGTAACGACAATTGTTCGTCTGAGATATTATAGAAGTTTCCTATATAGATCCACTTATTGCTGATTTGATCTTTGGTTGTAGCCGATACATTCTTTAAAGCTTTTGATAATATGCCGATTAAACGTTCATTTTCTAAACCTGCCGCAAAACTTAACCTATAGTTAAAATCAATATCCACATCATGGGATATTTCCACATTTGACACCCCTAATGCTCTAACATAATAAGATGCTTGGGCAATATCCAACACAAGAGCATCAATTTCTCCAAACGAGAGTGCCAGTATCGCTTCCTCTACTTCCGTAAAGCTTGTGACTTCATCAGGTGTAAAGATTAAGTCAATATATTGATAGACAGAATATCCTTCCATTATTCCTACCCTATGGTCAAATAAGTTTTCATTAGTCAACTTACGATTATAATCACTTCGTACAAATACTTTATTGGGGATCGTAATGTAATGCTCTGTATATAAGAAGTCATTGACTCTGTCCGGCACTTTATGAATTGCACTTTGTATGTCCACTTCTCCTGATTTTACAGCCTCCAGTATCTGAGGCCATGTGTCATAATGTACATAATCAAATTGCAGTCCGGTAATTTTTGAAACCTCCGATAAATAGTCTGCCGATACACCCTCGAAGGATTGACCATTCCAAAACTCAACAGGCGCATAATCATCAAGTGGCGCAACAGTCACTACCGGATTCTTTTCTATCCAGTCAAGTTCCTCTTGTGTAAGTTGAATACCAACCACCTGTTCTTCCGACAAAACAACTGTAGCTGATAGCAGTATAATTATTGTTATTGATAGTACGATTAATTTCTTCATATATTTCCCCACCTTAACTGTTGTATACCCGTTATGTGAAAGGATTATCATGTTGTGGGGTAAAGGGATTTGTGAGAAACAGTTGAGAGTGGTTGTTGTTAACAAACACCACAGCATCTCTGGCCGCTTTGTTCTATTAAAGATATTACTGATTACTATGCATACGAATAGCCATGCATGCTAGCGCATGCATCGGCTCGCTTTGCGAGCCTAATACCCCAGTAGCAGTAAAGACCATTATGAGAATGCATTCTCATAATGGTCTTTACTGCTACTGGGGTGCTATTCTTGTTTATCACGGAAAACAGCTGTCTCCCCAAGCGGAAACAGCTGTAAACATGACTTATTCTATTATATATAATCGTTAAAAAATTTTAGTAGTTACCTTGTTGTAACATTGCGTCAGCAACTTTCTTGAAACCAGCGATGTTCGCACCAGCTACAAGGTTGTAACCAAATCCGTAGTCTTCAGAAGCTCTTGCAGCATTTGTATGGATGTTAACCATAATGTCCTTAAGCTTCGCGTCAACTTCTTCTCTAGTCCAAGATAATCTTTGGCTGTTTTGAGACATTTCAAGAGCCGATGTTGCAACACCACCTGCGTTAGCAGCCTTAGCTGGAGCAACAAAGATTCCTTTTTCTACTAAGTAGTCTAATGCATCGTTCGTACAAGGCATGTTTGCACCTTCACCAACAGCAAGAACACCATTTTCAACTAATTGCTTAGCTTTTTCAAGGTCGATATCGTTTTGAGTCGCACATGGTAACGCGATGTCACACTTGATTGACCAAACGCCACCCCATCCTTCAGTATAAGTAGCTGTTGGATGCTCAGTAACGTACTCTTTGATTCTCTTTCTTTCAACTTCTTTAAGTCTTCTTACTGTATCTAAGTTGATACCATTTTCGTCATAGATATGTCCACTTGAATCACTCATAGCGATTACTGTAGCGCCCATTTCAGTCGCTTTTTGACAAGCGTAAATAGCAACATTACCTGATCCAGAAATAACAACTTTTTTACCAGTCATTTCAACTTTGTTGTACTTTAACATTTCTTCTACGAAGTACATTAATCCGTAACCAGTAGCTTCTGGTCTGATTAAAGAACCACCGTAAGTTAAACCTTTACCAGTTAAAACGCCATTTTCGAATGCGCCTCTAACTCTTCTGTATTGTCCGTAAAGGTAACCAATTTCTCTACCACCAACGCCGATATCTCCAGCAGGTACATCGATGTCTGGTCCGATATGTCTTTGAAGTTCTGTCATAAAGCTTTGGCAGAATCTCATAACTTCAGCATCTGATTTACCCTTTGGATCGAAGTCAGAACCACCTTTACCGCCACCGATTGGTAAGCCAGTTAAAGAGTTCTTGAAAATTTGCTCGAAACCTAAGAATTTAACGATTCCTAAGTAAACTGATGGATGGAATCTTAAACCACCCTTGTAAGGTCCAATTGCGCCGTTGAATTGAACTCTGAATCCACGGTTTACGTGAAGTTTACCAGCGTCATCAACCCAAGGTACTCTGAAAAGGATTTGTCTTTCAGGCTCAGCCATTCTATCTAAGATGTTAGCTTCAACATACTCAGGGTGTTTTTCGATAACTGGTTCAAGCGACTTGAATACTTCCTCTACCGCTTGAATAAATTCCATTTCACTTGAATTTCTTTCCTTGATTCTGCCTAATACGTCATTGATATAAGACATTTGAAACCTCCCTAGTTTTGTTCGTACTTCGTTAAATAAAATACGATGTTAATATTTTTTCCCGATTGTTTTTCGCTTCGCGATTCCTCAAGTAATATAGTAACATCTGAATGTAAATGTGTCTATATATTAAATTGCATTAACATTTACTAAATAATATTTCATTTTTATTATGAAAGCCTGTATTTTCGCTGATTTCAAGCTATTTCAGGCCTTGCAATAAACGTTTTCCCTATTATTTTTTTTGAATTTTTTTTTAAAAAAAAGTATTTTTTTGACTTATCACTTAAAGAACCCTCAAATAAACCGCCATTTTTTTTGCACACGTGCGTTTGTGATTGATATATTATTAACGATTTCCCTGCGTTGTATCCGTTTTGATACATTGGCATTTTTCGATTACACGCTCTTTTATCACTTTTTTATAGAATAATGCAGACGGCCTTATATGTCTTTCCTCCGTCTCATAATCGACTTCTACAAGACCAAATTTCGGTGTCAATCCATCCGCCCATTCAAAATTATCCAAAAACGACCAGTGATAATAATGTGTAACTGGAATCCCCTCTTTAATCAATCTACTCACCTGATAAAGGTGATCTGAGATATATTGCTCCCTGAACTCATCTTTTGCGTCTGATGTACCATTTTCAGTGATCAACAATGGCAATCCATAAGATTTATAAAGTTTTTTGCCAAAGTAATATAATCCTTCAGGATAAATGTCCCACCCTAATTCACTATAATTACCTCCTTTCATCGGTTCTAGAGTCATATAGAACGTCTCTATATGAGGCGTCGCCCGGACTAAGTGACGAGCATAATAGTTGATGCCCATATAATCCGCATACCGTCCATATTGAACACCTTTAAGTTTGAATGGGAATAGAATATGCCCGTAGGTCATCCCTTCCAAGTAAAATTCATGAAAATACCGGTTTAGGAATTGTATAGCAATCGTTTCCCACCAATGAGGTTTTTTTGCCAATGTAAAGTAAGCCAAATGATGGGCAACCCCTACCATAACCTTTTTGTGCAAACGCGTCCTGTAATACAGGTGAATTAATTTGTAGGCTTCAATATGACAATCAATCATAACCAGACTGCCCCTAAAATAGTTTCCAAGTCCTACTTGCCCCGGCGGGAAGGTCCCATCAATGCAGGTTCCTTGAAAATAGACGTTCGGTTCATTAAATGTCACCCAGTAGGTTACCAGATCCCCTAAGACATGAATCATTTTTTTTACAAAGCGTAAGTAATACTCTTTACTCTCAGGATTTTGCCAACTGCCAAGGTCCTCAAACCAAATAGGATCACTAAAATGGTGTAACGTGATCATAGGCTCTATGCCATTGTCTATAAGCAATTGGATTTCTTTCCGATAATGACGCATTGCTTCAGGGTCAAATACACCCTTTACAGGTTCAATCCGGCTCCATTCAATACTCATGCGATAACATTCATGGCCCAGAGTTTTCAGCAATTCCACGTCTTCCTCTAAGTGATTGTAATGATTCGTCGTATGCGCACAGGTGGAACCATCGAAAATATAATGAAATTCCGACCACCTCAGCCAGTTACTCCATTTGATGTTCCCCTCAATCTGAAGGGCAGATGTAGCAGATCCCATTTTCAATGTTTTTGGTAACTTAAAAGACTTCATAACGACACTCCTTAATCTCCAATTAACACCTGTAACAATATATACCCATATTTTAGGCAATATAAAACGGCTATCCCATATTCATGAGATAGCCGTTATGAATTAATATTATTTGATGTAAGAACAGCAGTAGTCTGTCGCTTCTAAAACTTTCACCTTGAATGATGCATTTGCAGGAACATTAAAAATTTGTCCACCTTCAATCGTTTGCCACTCTGTAGATTCCGGTAGTAAAACTTCTAATTTACCAGCTGTAATATCCATAATTTCAGCATCTGCCGTACCAAACTCATATTCACCCGGTAACATGAAACCAAGAGTTTTTCTTTCGCCACTTTCTAAAAAGAAGGTTCTACTCGATACCTTGCCATCGAAATATATATTTGCTTTTTTCTCTAATTTAACATTTGTAAACATTTTAACACCTCTTCAATAGTTTTTTTATTTCTATAGAATTATAGCTTTTTGAAGAGTATATTTCAATATTAATTAAAAAGTTTTTAATTTTGTTCTTCTATTATAAGCGCACCATCTTCTAAAAAACTCTGTCCCTGAATGACAATTCGCTCCTGTCCAGTTAAACCACTAACGATTTCTACATATTGATTTTGAATCACACCTGTTTCAACCGCTCTTTTTGTAGCATGATCCTCTTCGATGACATACACAAATTCCTGACCGTCTACTTTTAAGACACTTTTTCTTAGAATCCCTAAACCAGTTCTTTCTTTTATAAGGAATTGCACTTCTGCATATTCACCAGTTCTATATATCGCCTCTCCTCTATCAACGAGTATATGAACCTCAAACAATCCATCTGTTTCATTTGCGATGATATTGTAGCTTTCGACTACACCCTTGATTGCATTTAATCGGTCACCGTCTGGAAAGACTTGAGCTTTGTCTCCTTGTGCGATGTAAGCCAGTGCTTTACCAGTCACCATCGCTTTTACAAACAATTCATCATCATTGATAATTTCTAGAGCTGGAATGTTTTGAACACTGTCCTTTTCAGCAATGTGTATTGAACCGACACGTCCATCTATTGGACTTACTACGAGTCGATCATCCAAAGCGTCTTTTAATGTCGCTGTCTGATTGTTATAGGCAGTTACAGCATCCTGATAAGTTTTCTTGGACTGGGTCAATTGCGATTTCGATTGGTCAAGGTCTGATTTTGCAAGGGCACCACCGTCATAAAGAATTGATTTTTCTTCAAAATCCTTTAACGCATCTTCGTAACGTGTTTTAGCATTGTCCCTAACCGTTCTAAGATTGCTTTCAACAGTTCTATAATCTCGTTCAAACATCTCCTTGTTCAACGTAAAGAGTATTTGACCCTTGGTGACCACTTCACCAGGTGACACCATCATCCGCTCAACTTCGCCTGCACCGCCTGTGTACACTTCGATTAAATCTCTGGCCTCAAATTGACCGATGCTCAAATAAGTCTCAGAGAAATCCATATCAACTAATTCACTGGTTAAAACAGGCACTTTCTCAACGACAGTTTCAGGCACTTGTTCTTCAGCTTGCTGACAACCAGTGACGATTACGCTCACTATACATATGATCAACATCATCTTAAAGATCTTCACTTAAAGCACCTCCTTGTCTCTTTTCACTACAGTGCTGTTTGATTCCTTCTATAATCGAATAGATAATCGGTATAAATACCAATGTCAATATCGTCGTCACCAGCAACCCGAACACTAGCGCAAAGCAGAATTGTGCATAATACACATCTTTGAATCCCAGAGGCAAAACGCCAAATATCGTTGTCATTGTCGTTGCCAACACCGGATTGAATCGGGTAATCCCTGCTTCTATTATACTCTCTTTAAGGGAATGTCCCTCTTTTCTTAAGTAATTTGTATAGTCCATCAGAACGATTGCATCATTTACAGCGATTCCAACAAGTGCCACAAGAGCCATAAATGCATAGAAACCAAAATCGTTCCCTGTAATGGTCAGTCCCCAAAAGACGCCGATTATAGCCATAGGAACTGTCAGCAATATAACAAAAGGTTGTGCTATCGATCTAAACTGAACCGTTAATATAATAAACACCAGGAATATAGCCAAAATCATACTTTGGAATAAATCGATGAAACTTTCCTGAATCCCTTCAATGTCGCCACCTATTTGAATGGTTATACCGTCTGGCAATGACACCAACTTACGCGCATCATTGAATTGACTGATGACATCATTGATGTTTACCCCTTTCTTCAGATCTGCTTCAACAAACACAACACGATCCCCATCCTCATGCTTGATACTAGATACATCCTCCAGCTCACGAATGCTTGCAATACTTCTAAGCGGAAGCATCACCCCTGTCTGGGTACTGACAAACAAATTCTCAATCTCCACTTTTTCCGTAATGGACCGCTCACTTTTTTTGATAACCACATCTACCCGATTACGATTCTCACGAATTGACGTTGCAACAATGCCTTCCAGTTGCCCTCTGATTTGTGTCGCGATACTTTGTGTCGTCAGGCCATAAACTTGAGCTTTCCGTTCATTGACATCGATATACATCTGAGGCACACCCTGCTTAATCGACAATTCTGTGTTATAGACACCTTCTATAGCAGTTAATATCTTTTTATACGCATTTGAGATTCTTCTAGTGTCTTCCAAGGACTCTCCCTTGATTTTGATGCTGATTGGTCGACCCACTGGCGGTCCTTGTGACATGGTCTGAATAAACTTTTCTGCGCCTGGTATCAGATCCAGTTCTTGTTCTATCTGCTCTCTTATTTCAAATCCACTGACAGAAGGCATTTTTTTAAACGACACACGAATGCGCGCCTTATTGATTTCGTCCCCCCCTACAGTGGTATTAAAGGAATCGATATCCGGAATGGCAATCAAAACCTCTTCAATGGCACCTACTATTTCAGCAGTCTCCTCTAACGTCGTCCCACCAGAGGCTTCCACAGCTATGGTGATACTATCTGGTTCTGCCTGAGGAAAAAATGACACTTTCAAAAGTCCAATACCAAACAATCCGAAACTAGCCATCAGAATACAAATTCCACTTAGTAGCAAGAATACTTTCTTCCATCTACTGACGAGCACTGCATTCATAAAACCTTTGTAACGCTTGATAATCTTAGATTGTTCTGCAAATCTTGTTTTCGTCTTCAAACGCCGACTTTTCAGTTTACTGAAAAACTGAACCGACAGCGTCGGTGTAATAACAATTGATACAATTAAAGACATCACTAAAGTAATCATAATCGTTATTGGTATTGTTGATACAAAATCCCCTAGAGTACCCGGAAGTATGGCCAAAGGAAAAAATGCCGCCAAGGTCGTTAGGGTCGCAGCCAAAATCGGCAACGCCACTTGATTCGTTCCTGCAATTGCCGCATTCTTAATAGGATAGTCAAGTAAATTCAAGCGGTTGATGTTTTCCATCACAATGATCGAATTATCTACTAGCAAGCCCAGTGCAACAATTAAGCCTAAGACTACAAAAGCGTTAAAGGTCAAACCAAAGAAATTTAACGTCCCTACGGTAGCAAGCAATGATAAGGGAATACTAATCGACACAATCAAGGCTTGTTTAAGACCGACAAACAAATACAACACTAATATCACTGCAACAAGACCCGACAAGGCGCTTTCTTGTATATCCGCCAAGTCGGTTTTTACACTATCCGACAAATCACTTGTATAGTTGATATAGATGTCATTTTGATAAATATCCCCTTTACCCTCCGCCACAACCTGCCGAACCTTTTCGCTGGTTCCTATAACATCGCTGTCTGCTTTTCTAATTACCGATAAAAATATGGATGGTACCATTTTGTCATCAACGTAGGTCTGACTGAACTCAGTAACCTCTTCAGTAGCGGTTCTCACTTCTGCAAAATCGCTGATAAAGACCATTTTACCGCTACTGCCACTAACCAAGGTATTCTTTATCATGTTGATGGACGTCAAGCTTTCATCAACTTTCAAGTTGTAATGAATACCGTTAAGGTCCAATGCACCGACTGGCTGTTCCACATTCATTGATGCCAAAGCATTTCTCACATCATCAAAAGTTAAACCCAGTTCCAGCATTTTTATATGATTAACAATAATATGTATCTCCTTTTCAACAGTTCCAAAGATATTGACATTTTCAATTGAAGGGATGGCTTCTATTTCCTCTTTAAGCGCCTCGCCAATATCCGTTAAGTTGATTAAATCCCGTTCACCAGACACACTGATGGTCATCAGTGGAATTTCACTGGTTTTAAAAATACTGCTTTCAATCTGAGTCACGCCTTCTGGGAAGTTGACGGATTTCAACAGATTGTCTATTTCTAGCTTCTTAAAATCAATATCTGTTCCTTCGATAAAATTGACAACCACTCGTCCAATGCCAAAGTTGCTGTCTGATGTTACTTCATCAATGGCGTCCACTTCCAACAACACCGCTTCAATTTTATCCACCACAAAACCTTCAACATCTTCTGGACTCGCACCTGGATAAAGACCTTGAATCGTTAACGTCGGTAATATGATTTCCGGCAGTGACTCTTTTGGTAAGGTCACAAAACCAAAAATACCAATGACTGTTATCAATAGAATAATCAATATGGCCATTTGAAATTGATTGATAAAATATTGTGCTATACGCCCTAAAAAATTTGTTTTCATTATAAGCACCTCATTCTATATATACCCAACGATGTTGAGAGTAACTCTCAATTAATTCCCGATAAAAAAAGACCCCACAACTGTGAGGTCTAAAGTATATTTATTTTCGATTTGTCATAAATGCTTCTATCTCTTCTACTGTTTTGATAATGTCTGCCGATAGATTCTTGCAGCCATTTTCTGTAATAATGACATCATCTTCGATTCGAATACCGATCCCTTCTTCTGCAATATACAGTCCCGGTTCAACCGTAATCATCATTCCAGGTTCAAATACTGCTTTTCTACTCCCTAGATCATGGGCATCAAGGCCAAGGAAATGACTAACACCATGATAATAGTATTGAGCCAATTCTTCCGGTTTCTCAATTAAACCAATCTCCATACATCCTTTGGCCAAAACCTCTTTACAAACATTGTTAAGACTTTCGAATGTCATGCCTGGTTTCGCTGCTTCTATAGAAGCTTCCTCTGCCGCTAAAACGATATTGTATATCTGTTTTTGTCTATCCGTAAATTTACCACTTGCTGGATACGTTCGCGTAATGTCGGCACAGTATTCACCCCACTGAGCACCACAGTCAAATAATAGCAAGGTGTCGTTTTCAATTTCCTTTTCATTTTCTTCGTAGTGAAGGATAACACCATCTTCACCAGATGCTGCGATTGTCGGGAAAGAAAGCCCATCCCCTCCTGCCATCTGTACCGAATGAAGGAATGTAGACGCCAACTGATATTCATGGATACCTGGCTTCAATACAGTCATTATTTCATTAAGTGCATCATCCGTCAATTGAATTGCTTTTTCTATTTGTGACACTTCTTCTGATGCTTTGATTGTTCTTAAAGCTGATATATACGGATGAATTGTATCAATTGCAACAAATGGATAACGTTCCTTAATACGTTTTGATTCAACATGGGCAATACCATCTGGTTCATCCCAAGAAATCTTTTCTAAATCAAAATATAATTTGACGAGTCGACCTTCATACATTTCGTTGTTTAACCATGGTTGAAAACTTTCGACAAAAACAACGTCTTCGATACCTGAGATTTCAGTTGCCTGTTCTTTTCTTAATTTACGGCCATACCATTTTTCTGCATGCTCGTTAGGTGATTCAATAAACAACTTCGTTGCAAGTTCATCTCCTTGACGAATAATCGTCAATATGAAATTCTCTCTCTTCAATCCTGTTAAATAGAAAAAATTCTTGTTTGTTTTGAATGGATATACACCGTCCGAGCTGCTCTTTGGTGCAAATCCTGAATATAAAATAAGACCTTCAGAGTCTTCTAAATACCGACCGATTCTTTCTCTGTTATTACTAAAAAACGATTGCATTATATACCCTCCTATTGTTTTGTAATATCTTCTTTCTATAACTGTATCACATTCTATTTTAGAAAGGGATTACAGTTTCTTCATAATCACTGCCCTTCGAAACTCATTACATAAAAAGCGCCAGAAGGGATTCCACTACCTTCTGACGCTTTATTCAAATTCATACTCGCGAGCACTATTTAGGGGTTACTCACTTTCTGCTGAAACTTCCGATACTTCTGATGCTTCTTTGCTACTTCCTTTTAATTCTATGATCAGTATCGCAGATAATATCGATAAACAGCCAAGAACCATTTTAAAGGTAAACACTTCTCCCAATACAAACATCGCCAATATACTTCCAAATACCGCTTCCAAGCTTAATATAATAGCCGTATGAGTTGATAGTGCATATTTCTGCCCAATTGTTTGCATGAAATACGCTACACCAGTACAAAGAACGCCTAAATACAACACAGCGTATATAACCGTTTGGTGCAATTTCAGTGGAAATGGTTCAAATATCAGCGCAGAAACTGTTGAAAGCACTGCCACCGTACCGAATTGAACGATGGTTAATTTCACCGGACCTATGTCATCGACAAAATAACCGTTTGAAATAATGTGTCCCGCGAAAAACACTGAACTAAACAAAGTCAAACTATCTCCAAAACTAATTGAAAACGATTCATTTAGCGTTAATAGCCCAATACCAAGGAAACATATGAAGGCACCTAAAAACGAAGAGCTATCCGGTCTCTTCTTATGAAGCCACCAAGAAATAAATGGCACCATTACGACATATGTGCCTGCAAGGAAAGCCTGTTTACCAGCTGCTGTATATTGTAAGGCCACCAATTGTGTTGCGAATGCTATAAACAGCACCGTTCCAACAATGGCACCACCCTTTAAATCTTTCTTTGTTATACTTTTCAATTCTTTTCTAAATCCGATTGCCATCATTGAAAAGGCTAGAACAAAACGTATTGAAATAATATATAAGGGTGTAAAATAATTTAGTGCGTATTTTCCACCAACAAACGTCGTTCCCCACAGTAATGCAACAAGTAGCAAAATCAAATCTGCATAGATTGCTTTTTTCTTCATTCTCATCCCCACTTTCTATATTTATTGTAGCATTATTCAGCCGATAGCCATCTTGGAAATTTTCTAATTTTTTTTCAATTTCCCTTGTAACAACTCCAAATTAGGGTATAGATTAATTAATAACTGTAATCCAGTACTAAAAATAAGGAGGCAACTAGATGAATCACAAAACACTTTCTTTTAAAACCGCAATTATTGCCCCTTTTGTTGTGCTCTTCATATTGGTTATAACAGTGGTCACCCTCATGTGGACATCAAATTATAAATTTCTCGCGAAAGAGCAAGGCACAAAAATTTTACACGCCCTCAACGAAACCACTCAGGAACGATTGAATTTTCTATTGATCCAACCCTTGAACGCCAATGTTGTTATCAGTAATGAGTTGGCGTCTAAAAATTTATCTGATGATGACATGTTACAAATAGAAACCTACCTATACAGAATTATTTCTTCGCTAAGAGAAGCAATGCCACAATTCACTGTCATCGGGTATGGTGATGAAAACGGTAATTATATTGGATTCCGAGTAAATCCCGATAATTATAGCCTTATGTTAAAGGATGCACGTACAGAAGGTCAACTGAATATATATGATGACTCAACAATCGATAGTTCCATTATCGCTTCATACGACAACTATG
>Ga0209272_10000483_pt1 | contig 32706 bp, 27 predicted proteins | sample tdDd002_FD_187125 | JGI IMG/M metagenome (GOLD analysis project Ga0209272, IMG submission 187125) | Marine sediment microbial communities from the Atlantic coast under amendment with organic carbon and nitrate - tdDd00.2 (SPAdes)... | ecosystem: Environmental > Aquatic > Marine > Coastal >... | reverse complement strand
ATTTGTGAGTCTAATAACATTAAACTCTCAACTTGTTCAGAAAGCGTGGATCTGTCACACTTAAACATCGGGACTAGCAAATGTATTGATGACCAAAAAATAAAACACCTGTTTAACTTAGAAGGGCATATTCCAAAAGATCCTAATCAGAGAAAAACATGCGGATGTGTTAAGAGTATTGACATTGGTGGCTACAATACCTGTAAACATGGATGTGTTTATTGTTATGCAAACCATTACAAAAAAACACTAGAACCTGAGTCTCTTAAGGCTCCTATATTAACAGGGTCAGTAGATGATTCATGTAAAATTACAGACAGGAAAGTGGACCATTACTTTAGCAAACAGATTTCACTCTTTAATGATCCATTCTAATAGAATTAATAGTATCTTAATACTTAAAACACGTATTTTTAAGCCCTATCCCTTATGATGACACTATAAAGTAAGAGGGAACTATATGAATAGAGGTGAAGGTATGAGGGACATATCAAGTATATTTGACTATTTTAAAAAGGCATTTCATCTGAACAAGTCCAATAAGGAGTTATATTATCCACAGATCGCTTTTATTCTTGTAAAAGCATCTATGTTTGTTATATTCGGTGTTATGCTCTACCAATTTGTTATGGATGTTAGCGGAGGCCAATTTACAGATTTGAATATGATTTCATATGTAAAATCAATGGCTTGGTGGGGGATAGCCTTACTCCTAATTCTAGGTCTAGGCAGTGTTATTATGGAAGCAGGACTCTTTAATATGTATAAAAAGAGTCTATCTGGGCAAGGTGTAACCGTTTCAGATTTCAGACAGGGTGTTTCAACTTATTTCTTCAAAATGTTACTCGCAAGTATCATGATGATACTCATTTGGTTAATAATTCTAATTCCATATATGATCATTGGATTTATTACACTTTTTACAGGATTCTTCATTATTCCATTGATAATAGGTATATTTACAGCAATGTGGAAGGTTTCTATTGTAATGGATGATTTAACTGTTCTTGAAGGTTTTAGAAAAGGATTCGCATTTGCAAAAGACAACTTTAAAGCTTTGACAGCTCTTATCATTGTAAAAACTGCCTTTTTATCTTCAACAGGAGGGTCAGGTGGATCTGGTGGTAACAGTGGTAGTAACTTCAACAACAATTTTAATGGCAGTTTCAACGGCAATACCAATACAGGTAATTCAATTAGTGAAAGTATTGATATACCAGACTTTTCTCCAGCAATAAGTGGAAACTCTTTTGAAGAAGTTATGCAGCAAGTTCTACCATATATCAAAACTGGATTCTATGTGTTAATACCAGTTATAACAATAGCTATCATTATTGGTGCTCTTGTAAAAATGGTCTTTGAAATCTTCTTTAATCTATCCATATTTGTTATGTATGATGATATAGAAAACAATAAGCTTACAGAAGAAGCAATAAAGCTAAAAAAAGACCCTCTTGCAAGCTTTGACATGGAGGTGAAGTAAATGTGGTTTGATTATTTAATGGATGATTGTAAAGAATCTTACGATGTTTCACAGTCTTATCATGGTGTCTATTTCCCAGTATTTTTAAAACTCATTATGGGTTTAATCATGGGTGCATTCTTCATAGGAAGCATTGCTACTGTAGTTCTTGGTGGTGCCTTTGCCAATTTTGAAACCATGGGAGGATACGAAGTTGCAACTTTGATTCTAAAAAGTGTAGGTTTACTGGGTGTTCTAGCATATGTACTCTACATGCTTTTATGGGGCCTTATTGAAGTGGGATCTATTAATATGATCCATGCTGCTTTTAACGATGAAAAGCCCACTCAAAAAGTTTTTCTAAATGGTATTGGAAGCTACCTTGCTAAGGTTACTTTAGGAAAACTACTTATACACGTGGTTGTACTAGTACTATCACCCATCTTCCTCATTGCATTTTTAGTTTATGCAGTAATAATTGGCATCCCAACAGCGGGGTATGGAGTCGTTTTCCTCTTTGTTGCAATTGGTGTCTACTTTGCAACTTGGACTATTGCCATTGTATTAGACGATATGGATATTACAGAAGGCATCGGTGAGAGTATACGTATAGGTCGTAATCATTTTAAACCCCTGTTTGTTATTGTGCTTTCAACGGGGCTCATTAGTTCACAAGTAGCTATGATTTTTGGACCCCTTGGTGCGGTATTAGCTGGATGGTTCTTAGGGGGCCTAGTTGGCATTTTCTTTAAAATGGTCACATATAAAACCTACATGCGTTATACCAGAGATGGCAATCTAATTTAATTTAACTAAATGTAAGGCAAAATCATGGCTAGTCCTGATTTTGCCTTATTGTATATGTACAATTCTCTATAAATAAGACAACCGCCTTAATACGAGGTTCACTTGCTTAAGCCATACCTAAAATGGGCATACATTTTGAGAAGGAGGGGTTATTATGAAAGCTATTACATACTACAAATATGGTTCGTCTCAAAACATGAAACTTGAAGAATTGAAAATACCTTCACCTAAAACGGATGAAGTACTCATAAAAATATATGCAACATCTGTAAACGCATGGGATCTAGACTTGCTTCTAGGTCAACCTATTTTTAGTCGCCTATGGGGACTATTTACACCTAAAATGAATATCTTAGGTTCAGATGTCGCTGGACTTGTAGAGTCTGTAGGGACCGGTGTAAAAGACTTAAAACCTGGTGACCGAGTTTTCGGCGATCTAGTAGACAATAATTGGGGAGGTTTTGCAGAGTATACCTGTGCAAAAGAATCTGCATTAACAAAAATACCTGAAGGACTCTCTTTTGTTGAAGCCGCATCCATACCCCAAGCTGCGTGTATGGCCTTCCAAGCATTTGAATCCATCCAATTGCCTATTTCGTCTCAAACGCGTGTGTTAGTCAATGGTGCAGGTGGAGGATGTGGAACTTTTGCTGTTCAGTTTGCAAAACAAATGGGGGCACAAGTAACGGGTGTAGATAGTTCAGATAAACTTGACTACATGAAATCCATAGGGGCAGATCATGTTATTGACTATACAAAAATGAATTATACTGACATGAATCAAAAATACGACATTGTCATAGATATGGTCATGCACAATTCTATTTATAAAATTGAAAAAATACTAAACCCAGGTGGGGCTTTCCGTATGGTTGGAGGTAAACCTTCAAAAATCATTCAGACTTTTTTAGTATCAAAGAGGCTTTCTGCTAAAAGTGGAAAAGAGTTAGGTGTATTGGCAGCAAAAGCTAACTATAAACTGTCTGAAGTTGTTGAATTTATTCAGAAGGAGAACATTCAACCCTCCATTGACACAGTTTATGATCTTATTGATGTACCCAAAGCTATGCACCATATTGGGCAAGGAAAGACAAAAGGTAAACTAATCATCAAAGTTAGGGATGTATAAATCTGCTATACTGGTAATGACATACTGCAATTACTTGTGAAAGGAAACCCTATGTATACCATAAATGACGATGCAACATTACTCATCAATATAGATAAGGCACTCACAGAGTCGTCAAAGGAATCACTTATATTAGCACTTAACCATTATATAAACGTCCTAGTGAATGAACTGGGTGAAAATTTAGTGAGTGTGATCCTTCACGGTTCTCTATGTGCCGGGGATTTTGACATCAAAACCAGTGACATTGATTTGATTGTCACAACCCAAACAGAGTTATCACTAAATGATTTTTACGTCATGTCCCATATTCATAACGCATTAAAAGTCCATGCGCCTGAGTGGGGGAAACGCTTTGAAATCTCTTATATCACCCATGACGAACTCTACACTTTAGCTCCACCAGTTCATCCACGTATTTATTTAAATGGGGGCCATACAAAACAAGAAACCTATGGGGCTGAGTGGTACTTTGAAAAAAACACCATTTGTATTAGTGGCTTGTCCATTTACGGTCAACCACTGATTCGTGAAAAACTTTCAGTTACAAGTACTAAACTAAGAATTGCTGCCTTCCAAATTTTAATGGAGTGGTGGAAACCCATTGTAAATAGAGGCATGCATCATTTATCGGATGTTTATCTTACTTATGCAGTTTTGTCCATGTGTCGTATAATTATGACCATTGAAAAGGGCATAAACGGTACAAAGTTTGAAGCAGCTCAGTCCGTTTTAGACAATAAACTCACGGGTTATGAGGACTTAATATTACATGTTATTGATTTTAAGTCTGTCGATGAAGAATACAAGTCAAAGGCAATAGACTTTATTAAAGAAACTGTGGATACTTATTTAAGAGACTATTTATAATGGTGACTTAACTAAACCACTTCGGGAGTTATACATATGAAAACTGAGAGACTCAACCTTAGGAAATTTTCAGAAACGGATATAGACATTGTATATGAGATTAACAATCATCCAGAATGTATACGTTTTAACGGCTGGGATGAAATGCCCCGTGAGAAATGCCTCCAAGTAATAAAAAACTGGAAAAACAAGTATGACACTTTAGAAAGGTCTGGTGTCTTCCATATAAGCGTTTCTGAGTCTAGTACACCCCTAGGCATGGCTTTTATAGTGGACCATAATGAGACAGGTAACTATGAAATTGGATTCCGATTCAGACGCAGTCTATGGGGAAATGGATATGCCCAAGAAATAACACGGTTTTTTATGGAGTACGCTCAAACTACGTTAAACGCGAATAGCATTTTTGGTGAAGTCCATGTAGACAATATAAACTCATGTCGTATATTTGATAAACTCAAATTTGAAAAGCAAGTACACCCATCAGGACCAAGCGGTGTCCTCTATAAATACACGTATTAAATCACAACTTATGAAATACTTCCTGGAAATGTTAGAAGTGTTTCATAAGTTGTTTTTATGTAGAGTATGTTAGAAACCATTCTATCTATATAAAATAATGCTAGACTCTTATATTATTAAGTCAGAGGATGCATCCCTAAAAACAAAGGAGGACAAAAATATGAAAGACCTAATGAAAGTCGCTGACATTATTAAAAACCGCATTGAGAAGGACTATGTAGATGACGTCTCAATATTTGCCTATTATGGCTCCTACGCACAAGGGACAAACGATGCCTATTCTGACCTAGATTTCTTCTTTATACCTAAGTCAGAGCGAGGAAAAGAACTCACTTTATCATTTTTGATAGATGGTTCTAGCTTTGATTTATTCCCAATTTCGTGGGAAAGAATCGCACGTATAGTTGGCCTAGAACAACCGCTGACAGCTGTACTAACGAAGTCAAAAGTAATCTATTCAGCCTCTGAAGAGGATTTACTTCGATATGAAACTTTTGTGGATAAATTAGATAGAATGTATGATCCTGTGAACTCAGAATTCATGTTGTCTAAGAGTGACTCTTATGTTAAAGATAGCATTGTTAACTTGTACAACATGGAGTATGAGACCCAAGACACAACATCCATGAAAATTGAATCACAAAAGTTACTGTTGAATATTCTTCACGCAGTCTCTTTAGCAAACAATAAGTATTTCGTTAAAAGTTTAGGCGCATTTGCAGGTGAGGCCTTTAAGTATGACCATCTACCGCAAGACTTCGAAAAACTCGTACTAGAAATCATTCAGTCTAATGAAACAGAGTTGATTCTGAGCCTTAGCAAACAACTTTTAACAAACACTAAGAACTTTGTACAAGACAAAATACTACAATCATCTGAAATAGAGCCATATGAAACTCTGTTTGTAGGCTACTATGAAGAATTAAAAGCTGGTCTAGATAAAGTCATTCGAGCGTGTGACGCAGGTGATGTAACAACTGCATTTATCAGAGGCGCAGCCATTCAAGAAGAAACAGCACGTTTCTTATGTAAGTCAGAATTAGGACCATGGTTTGAACGCAGTGACAGTTACGCTTCACATAAGTCATTCCATCAACAACACATTGGTATTGATTTAATGGCACATATGAATGACTTAGAATCGCTAAAAAAGGATGTCATGACTTATGACGCCAAGTTCAGAAGTTTCTTAGAATCAAAAGGCATTAAAATTGCTGATTTTGAATCCTTAGAAGCCTTTGAGAAACATTACATGAGTGGTTCAAAATAAGGAGGATTTATGAGCTATAAAAAAGCTGATAAAGTTCTTCCAAAAGATTTACTCGATGAAATTCAAAAGTATGTTCAAGGTGAGTACCTTTACATTCCCAGTCCTTCTGACAAAAAGAAGGGCTGGGGAGTAAAGTCTGGTGCTAGGGAAGAACTTGTTCAAAGAAATAATGAGATTCGTGAAAAGTTTTTGGAAGGACTAACAATCGAAGAACTTTCAGACCTATATTATCTTTCCATGAACACAATAAAAAAGATTGTATACAGTAAAAGATAAAACCAAAGCAAAAAGTATTTGCATATATTAGCATACTTATGTGTTTTTATTGATCAAATATGATTATTGTCCAAAAATTTCACCTGAATATGTTACACTATATATTGTGTGAATTTGAACATCGAGGTACATAGTTATATGCACCAAGAAAGGACAATTAAAGATGAAAACTCCGATTAAACCCCTGATTGAATTTGAAGACTTAGTAAAAATCGATATCCGTGTTGGTACTATCGAAGAAGTAGAGAATGTGAAAACATCAAACAAACTGGTTAAAATGCAAGTGAACTTTGGAGATTTCAATCGCCAGATATTAGCAGGCATGCAGGGTGAACGTGATGATACACAAGAAATTGTGGGCAAACAAGCTCTATTTGTGATTAACATGAAACCTAAAAAGATGGCTGGTGAGCTTTCTGAAGGTATGCTTTACGACATCGGTTATGACGATGGTATTATACCTGTATTAGCCCAACCAGAAAAGCAAGTTCCAAACGGGACTAGAGTCGGGTAAGTAAATATTTGATTTCCTATGGCCGAAGCAGTCAACTCTGCTTCGGCTTTATACTTTTAAGTGAAACTGAACATATGTAGTATGCATCCCTTATGCACTGGTTATTAAATTATACTTAAGTGTCTCCAATATGCTAAAATAATCATACAACAAGGAGGACATCATGGAAAAAATTATTGATTTAAACACATGGCCTCGGAAGGGCCAGTATGATTTATTCAAAAATATGGACATTCCTCATTTTAACTTATGTGCGAATGTTGACATAACATTATTACGTAAATATGTAAAAGACCAAAACATTAACTTCTATGTTTCAATGGTTTATATAGCAAGTCATGTCGCCAATAACATGAAATCTTTTAGGTTAAGAATGCGGGGAGACCAAGTCATAGAACATGATATGATCCATCCGTCCTTTACAATAATGACCCAAGACGAAACATTTAGTTTTTGTTCTGTAAATCACAACATGAGTTTCAAAACCTTTTATGACCAAGCAGAGAAGCAGAAAGAGAAACTGATGGGAAATGTGTTTGTAGAAGATGAGCTTGGGCGTTCAGATTACATATTCATGACAAGTATTCCTTGGATCAGCTTCACAAGTATGTCACATCCAATGAGTTTAGACGTTGAGGACTGCGTTCCAAGGTTTGCATGGGGAAAATATTTTAAAGATCATGAAAAGATATTAATGCCATTTTCTGTTCAGGTTCATCATGCCATGATGGACGGGTATCATGTTGGTATGTTCTATGAGAAACTACAAGAAGCACTTAATCAACCTGGAGATGTGTTAAATACTTAAACCTAAAGTTTATTTGAAAATTAAAGATAATAACCAACGTATAAGTAAATACGATTTGCAAACTTATACGATTAGACTTATTGAAAGGACTGACCTATGGAAGGTAAAAATATAGTTATATGTGCTTGTGGCGGTGTTGCAATTTACAAAGTTGTAGACTTAGTGAGCAAGTTAAAAAAAGAAGGTGCCAACGTTCAAGTTGCACTATCAAAAAGTGCTCAAGAGTTTGTTTCACCTATCACATTCCAAGCGATTTCAAACAAGAAGGTTTTTACAACTTTATATGAAGAAACCGATGAACATGAGATACCACATATTATACTGGCTCAGAAAGCAGACCTTATTATTGTTGCACCTGCCACAGCAAATATTATTGGAAAGTCAGCTTATGGAATAGCTGATGACTTAATATCTACAATCATTATTGCAGCTAAAACACCTATACTCTTTGTACCTGCAATGAACACTGCTATGTATGAAAATCCAATTGTTCAAGACAACATAGCAAAACTTAAACGTTTTGGATATACCTTCTTAGATCCTGAAGTGGGCACGATGGCCATGAAGGCTGAAGGGAAAGGGGTTGGACGGTTACCAGAACCTCCAACAATTGTAGAATCCATCAAAGAACTTTACTTCACGTAGATGATTATTTGCTAACTAGGGTATATGTTTATATAGGTATACACTAGGAAGGGGAATCACTATGAGTCAGTTTATTACCGTGTCTATTGAGATAAATGAACGTCTAGATCTTGTTTGGGAAAAATTCACCCGTGCCGACCATATTGTCAACTGGTACTTTGCTTCGCCCTCTTGGCATGCACCCTCTGCAAATGTTGACTTTGTAGATGGAGGGATGTTTTCAATTAGAATGGAAGCTTGGGACAAGTCTTTTGGCTTTGACTATAAGGGTAAATTTCAGCGCATTACCCCAATGAAAAGCATCCAGTATATCTTAGAAGATCAACGTGAGGTCTTAACCAGTTTCACTGAATATGAATCCGCAGTTAAAATTACTCAAACATTTGAAAGTGAAGATGCAAATGATTTGGAGTTACAAAAACAGGGTTGGCAAGCTACACTTGAAAGTTTCAAAAGGTATGTGGAAACTGATTTTCTAATATTTGAATCTCACATCGATATTCATGCCAGTCAAGAAGTAATCTGGGATTCAATAACTCAACTAGAAAAATACCAGATGTGGACAAAAGCATTCTCCGAAAATGCTATATTCCATGGACAGTGGAGGCAAGGAGAGACTTTAGATTTTATTACACCAAATCGAGGTGGAACTCGGGTTTTGGTAGATGCTCTTATTCCCAATAACTCTATACATCTAGTGCATACTGCAGTTATAACACCTGACAATCAATCAGATTCAACAAGCCCAAGTGCAAAACCATGGGTGAACACAATTGAAAACTATGAACTTATTAATAAAGATAATATAGTCACCTTTGTTGCACATATTGAATGTCACAGGTCATTTTATGATTTTATGAAATCAAGTTGGGACAAGGCTTTGGTTGATTTGAAATCCTACAATGAGTCCCAAGTATAAAATGAATTTAAAGTTGAACTATCAAGGTTAATCATAAGGTGTTACCTTATAATTGATACAAAAATGACTTAAATAAGTAAAACGCCAACCTTCCCAACATATAGGGAAGACTGGCGTTTTCTCTGTTTTAGTATAATCTTAACACAACTTACTCTTTACTTGCTATTTCCTTATCAATTTTTGCCTTCATAGAATGTTGGAGAACATTAAAAATCAAAGCATAAAATAAGGTGAGCACAACCACTGACAAAGCGGGTCCAATGTTCAGTGGGTTGTCCAAGTATCTTAACAATTGAACAAAACCTATTAAACTTCCAATAAAACCACTTAAGTAAACAAGTTTGATCATTAAACTCATTGCTATTGAACTGGCTTTACACTCATTTATACTGTACGCAGACCCTCCAAACACAATCTTAAATGATCTTAAATAATCTGAAGTTAGTCCAGCTAATAGACTCATACTTAATGGAATGAGTGTAACAAAAAGCAAACTAGGTATATCTGTGAAAATGGCTATGGCATGTTGACCACCTCCTATAAAGAGTGCCATGAGTATAACTAGAAAAAATAATACAATTCCAATGATTTTGCTACCCATACCCGTTTTCATTAAATATGCTCCTTTCGAGTTGCCATTACCATATACAGGCATATTATACCATTCAATTCCTTTTGTATACAAGTGGATTTATTCTGGCTCATCTAACATATATGCGTACTCACCAAAGTCAGATCTTAGAACAGCTTTGCCTGTTTTTCCAAGCTCGTGTTGAATACTGGTCATAATACTCTTCATATCTACTTTACCTCCACAGGATGCAGCTTTAAAAGCAGAGGACAAGGCGATATTTTTTATATGACCTCCTGTGAGTTCAAAATTACTGGCTAAAAACTTAAAGTCTATATGTTTTGAAACCGGTACGGGTTCAGGATAAATGCCTTCCCATATTCTTAATCTAGACGACACATCTGGTATAGGGTAGTGGACTACAAACCTAAATCTTCTTAAAAAGGCTGGGTCAATGTTTTGCATGAAGTTTGTTGTTAATAAACTGATCCCTTCATAAGCTTCAACCTTTTGGAGTAAGAAGGCCGTCTCAACATTTGCGTGTCTGTCATGGGAGTCTTTCATTTCTGTCCTTTTACCAAACAAGGCATCCCCTTCATCGAACAAGAGAATTGCACTTGAACCAGCAGCGTCATCAAAGAGTGCACTTATGTTTTTTTCAGTTTCACCTATATACTTACTAATCATTTGTGACAAATCTACTTTATATAGTTCCAAATCTAGCTCTTTGGCAAGAATTCTTGCACTAAAGGTTTTACCTGTTCCTGGAGGTCCAGCTAAAAGTACTGCAAGTCCAGTACCATAGGTCAAGTGTTTCTTAAACCCCCATTCATCTAGCACCTGACTTTTATACTTTACATGGGTGCAGACCTCACGTAAAACATCTTTCGATTGTTCTGGAAGAATTAAACGGTCCCAGTCGCCACCAGACTCAATAAATTGAGCTCGTTTGTCTAAGTTGTGATTCAATTGACTCCGGCAGGCCTTGTGGAATGTCTTTGAGTCGATTAGCGACTTGCCTTCCCATTTAGATAACTCAACTGCATCATGCACAGCATTCTCAATTTGGTCTGGGGTAAAGACAAACTTAGAAGCCACTGCGCTTAAGTCTGTAGCAACATCATACCTATATTTAGAAAGTAAATCTGTATATATTTTTTTCCTTACCAGTCCTTTGGGATGCTGCAACTGAATACGTAAAACTGTTAAAGCTTGGTTTGGACGGGTGAGGGACGGAAGGGCTTTATCTGAAAGTAAAAATGAGACCTTAACAAATGGAGCAAGGTCTGATAAAAAATCACCATACACAGACCGAATCAAATCCCGATGTTCATCTATCTCGATGTCTGTTAATACAAATACTGCTTGATGGATCAACAAGGTTTGAGCCAACTCCTTAAGCGCCAAGTGATACGATTTATGACTCTCTTTAAACAGTTTGTTTAAGACTTGGGCATCCATAATAACCGCTGCATGTTCATATGCATGGCAGAAGTATTTTACTTGTTTTAGCTTACCAATCCCTTCAGGACCATGAATGTTCATAACCACACGACGTCCTTTTACCATTGAAAGGTTTGACAAATACGCCTTGATTTTTTCTTTTGTCTCTAAATGGGTTCTTAAAACCTCTGGTTTTTCGTCTGGCAAGTAGAGTTTAATGAACTTAGGTAGGACTATGGTTTCTAAATCAGAATCTAACATAAACCCTGTGACCATTGTCATAAGTTTAAGTTGTCTAGCAGATAAACTTGAATTTTCCTCTTCAAAAAAGTACTTCATTAACTTACTGTCACTATGAAACTGAGTCATACACTTCATGTACTCATCTCTAGTACGGCTATAAATCATACAAGCAGTTTGTATGGTTGGATACTTAAGTCCACCGTAATCATTTAAATAACCAAATATCTTTTCATACTTCCTATCCAGTTCTACTGCGAAACTCAATAGAATCACAAAACGTTCAAAATCATTTAGTTTAAATACGTTTGACAGGTATTCAAACGGAATAAACACATCGGACTTCTCGTAACCCTCATTTTGCATTGTACGATTAACCTTTTCTTGAATACTTGTTTTAAGTTGGTCTAATGTATTCACTGGTCTGCTTTTAAACGTAGATGTCTGATTTAAAGCGTGTTGCACTTCGTCTAAACTCGTAAATGCCTTTTTTAAATGTGTTTTACCTGACGTATGTACTTTATCTGCAAAGGATTTAGAGTAATCAGCAAGATAGTGGTCTATAACACTCAGTTGGTCTTTTAAATACTCTGAATTAGTCTTGTAAAGTGTAGGTTTCATGGTAAATCCTCCTTAATACATTGATACGCTCAGCCTCTTTTTTCAATGACTTCAATCCCTTATATTTAGAAATCTTTATATTGTATTACGTGCGTCTGGCTATAAGTAAAATGCATGAATAAATGGTCACGGAGGCAACTGATGGACAGATTTCAAAAGAATCCCGAACCCTTTCTAAGAAGGTCCGCTACAGTTAAACCAGCAAGCCAAACAGAGACCTTTAGAAATTATAGAGCCAAAACGGGACATGATGCCAGATATGGCAAAGCCCATTTAAAAGCCAAAATCAGTGACCTTAGTACAGATGTGGAAATTGGTCAAACAGAAGATGATCAATCTCCACTTGTTGTTATGTCAGCAAGAGCAGACAAAAGATTTGACCATGACTTAAGGTCAAATGAAGTTGATATGAATCGCGCTTATAAAAAGCGTTTTAGTGGGAGAGCACATTACTCTGACCTTGATCAGGAGTCTGTTTTACCAGAATCTACAGACCAAGAACCAGCAATGCAGTATAAAAGGCACATGAAAAGAGCATCAAAAGATAGTAGCAAGAGAACAAAAGGCTATGATGTGCCAATGCCTTTTATGGATACGGAAGAGAACGAGGAGGCAATAATGAACCTAAATGAAAGGCTCATGGAGAATAGAGCCGATGCGACATTGCATCGTGGACGAGATCCTACACAGGATTCAAAAATGTCTGCAGACCAAGATGGTATCAAAGACTCAATTCGGTACCACCGCAAAATTGAACATCTTAAAACTGAAAAGCAAAAGATGTACTTTAAGCAGTTCTCTCGTGTTTGGGAGGAAATGCGGCGCGGTAAGAAAGGTAAGTCAACCCTCTTTGCTGAAGGAACAGACACACCTGACAACCAGACCCAGCCTACTCAAGACACTGCAAATGAAACTAGTGGAACGGAGGGGGTGAATGCCTATGACTCAGGAGAAGCTTAAGAAAGATTCAGAACAAGAAGCTGAATCGACTGAACTGCAGTCTCAGGAATCCGACACTCAAGAAGACGCTGATGATCAGGATATGGAAGAACCCATTTCTAACTCAGAAGAAGATTGTGATACGGATGAAGAGAGTGACCAGGGAAATTCAGATGACCAGCAAAATCAGAACCCTGAAGAACAGTCTGCACCACCTGACAATCCATTTATGCAGTTAGAAGAAATGCGAAAGGATTATAAAGGCTTCTCAAAGGATGATATTAACACACCTGATGAAGCCCAAAATGAAGCGGACGACAAAACCATAGACACTGCATCAGATATGATTGCTGAAAACGCAGGGGATGTGGGTGAAAATGTCGGCAAACTTTTAGCAGACGATACTACAGGTGAACTCATTGGTAATGCCATTAAAGGTTCCTATGGTGTTATTAAGTTTATTATTAACAAAGTTAAGGAGTCCAAAGACAAAGACGAGGATCAACTTGCTGAAGAAAAAAGCAAATGGCAAAAGTTTAAAGATCTTGTTAGTAAACATAAAGACAAAATTTTTGCACTTGGCGAAAAAATCATTAGCAAAGTTCCAATTCTTAGGTCCATATTATCTGCTGTTAAAACAGTTTATAAAATGGTTCAATTCTTCGTTATCAATTCAACGCGTAAAAGAATGGTTGAAAACAGAAGAAAGTTTAAGGACAAGTACCGAGATGAAAAAGACAAAGACGGTAAATATGTTGAAAAATCAACTGGTGTAATGAACTGGGCCAAGCGAAAACTCGGATTTAAAAAGACCGATGAAACTGTCAACAAAGAGCTTGTTGAGAAGAAGTATAGAGGTGCATCGGGTACTAGGGAAACACTGAATAATTCGAAAACCAAAGACATGCGCCAGTATTTGATTGACGACAAGTTAATGAAGCTCAATAAAGAACGGCAGATTAAAAAAGGAAAAGACGCTGCTTTTGACGGTTTAGATACAGCCGTAAATATTATGAAGGACGTTTCTTTCTTTGCATCTATGGGTGCATCCGAAGCTGGTGTCGCAGCTCTTGATGCTGCAACCGAAGGCATAGAAGCCGGTAAGAGCATTGCTGAAAAGGCAATAAGCCTTGCAGAGCTCAAAATGACACCTCAGAAGATGAAGGAAGCTGTGGACTACACAGGAATTCTTTTTGAACACATTGGTGCAATGACGCCTTTCGCAACGGAGATGGAAACCATAGAGGAATTTGACCATGTTGATTCTGATATTGAAGCCACAGGCGTTGATAAAAAAGAGCTTTATAAAAACAACGGTAAGAAGAAAGAGCAAAAGAAGTTGCTCGTTGAAGCTTTGGCAGAGTAAAGGAGGGATTAGATGGCCACAAAAGTGAATGGCCGTGACCTAATTAAATTAGAGTACCTGAGTCAGAAACTGGCAGAAATTGATATCGAATCCCGCGTGTTAACCAAAACAGAGGAAATCGGTCTTGGAACCATGGTTATAGCACTAGATAACGATTATAAAGACCGAGATCAGCTGGTGAACATTGCTATACTCCCAAGGCCAGACGATGAAATGGAACACATTAATTTAATGCAGTTCTATGTAGAGTTGCCAGAATCTTATTTTGTCACTACAGAGAACAATTTAAAAGATCTCTTAACTGAGATTAACGCAAGAATGCCACTTGGGCATTTCGGCATCAACGAAGAACGTATCTATTGTAGATATGTCATGGTTCTTCCAGATGGTGAGACGCTCAATGAAGCAGATATAATCGAAACACTTTTCCTGTTTGCCGACATCATTGGCGTTTTCCAGGAAATGATTGAAGATTTGGCACAGCAGAGGAAATCTCTAGATGCCATTAAAGTTGAATTTGCTTTTTAATCTAATGAACTTAGAGTGAAGGGAGGGACTGATTTCAGGTCTACGATCTGAGATTGGACACGTATGGCAGAGTATTTATCACCCGGAGTATACGTCGAAGAATTCGAGATGGGTCCTCGGCCTATGGAAGGCGTAAGTACAAGTACTTGCGGTTTCATTGGTCTAGCTGAAAGAGGCGCTGTAATTGGCGCACCTGAACTGGTAACAAATATAGCGGATTTCAGAAGAAAGTATGGTAGCTATCTATCTGAAAATCAATTTGGAGACTACCGTTTCCTATCCTATGGTGTGGAAGCATTCTTCAATAATGGTGGTTCTAGAGCATACATTATGCGTGTTGCTCCAGAAGACGCAAAACTTGCTGAAGTTGCTGTAGCTGGTGACATGACTCTTAAAGTTCTTGCAAAGAACCCTGGTGCATGGGGTAATGACATTCGTGTTAAACTCGCACCAGCTAGTAAAGCTAAAACTCAAGTTATGGAACTACAAGAAGATGGCGACAAAAAGGCTTATAAAGTTAAGTCTGCAGTTGGATTTAATGTTGGTGATGTTGTTATGTTCACTGACGGTGAAGCTACAGAGTTTGCAAAAATTGCATCTTCTGTTGAGAACGTTCTTGTATTTGAAGAAGCATTTGGTGCGGATGTAGTTGACACTGAACTACTTCCTACGAAAACAATCCAAACATGCGAATTTAATATGGAAGTGGGTTACCAAGACTTACTTGAATCCTATGAGAATGTTTCACTTAATGTTGCAGCAGCAAACTTCATTACTAAACGTCTAGCTAAATCTGATCTAATTGAAGCTCAGGTTGAAGGCGAAGGCGAAGGTGCTAAGGCTCCTTATGAAGCACTCACAGGAACTGCTGAAGGTACATACATCTTTGGACTCGACGGTGGTTTTGACGGCACTGCTGACAATGTAACACCATCTACTTACATGGGTTCAGACGATGGACCAGGAAAACGAACTGGTATCCAGTCATTCCTTGAAAACGAACAAGTTAGTATTATGGCTATCCCTGGTATTGTTGATCCAAATGTTCAACTTGCCCTTATTGCTCACTGTGAAAATGCCAAGAGTCGTTTTGCTGTTCTTGATATTCCAATCAGTGAAAAGAAGGTTGGAGATGTACTTAAGTTTAGAGATATGTTCGATTCTGACTATGCAGCTATGTATCACCCATGGCTACAAGTCTTTGATCCGCTAGACAAACGTAATATCTTCATGCCTCCATCAGGTGCTATGGCTGGTATTTATGCCCGTTCAGATACAGAACGCGGTGTATTCAAAGCTCCTGCGAATGAAGTTGTTCGTGGTGCTGTTGGTCTAAGCTCACTTTATGGTAAAGGTGAACAAGATATTCTTAACCCTAAAGGTGTAAACTTGATCAGAACATTTACAGGTCAAGGCATTCGCGTATGGGGTGCACGTACTGCATCTTCTAATTCGCTTTGGAAGTATGTCAATGTACGCAGACTTTTCATATTCTTAGAAGAGTCCATTAAAGCAAACACCAACTGGGTTGTATTTGAGCCTAATGACGAACAGCTCTGGACAAGAGTGAAGCGAACCATTGAAGTATTCTTGACAGGCGTTTGGAGAAGTGGCGCACTTGCTGGTAGTACTCAAGGCGAAGCGTTCTTCGTAGATATTGGTCGTACAACAATGTCTGAAGATGATATCGGAAACGGCAGATTAATTTGTGTCATTGGTGTTGCTCCAGTGAAACCTGCTGAATTCGTAATCTTTAGAATTGCACAGAAGACCAGTGAACAATAATTTGATCATTAATACTATTACTCTTATAAGGAGCGTGAATATCTATGGCTGATATGAAACACCCATATCGGAATTTTAGATTCCGTCTGGAAATTGATGGTCTAGAGGCTGGCGGCTTCGCAGAAGTTTCAGGCTTTGACACATCAGTTGATGTCATCGAATATAGAGAAGGTGACGATGTAACGACACCTCGTAAACTTCCAGGTCTAACTAAGTACGGCAATATCACTCTTAAGTGGGGTACTTCTGATTCTATGGTTCTTTACGAATGGCTTGATGGTATTACTGAAGGTACCATTGAGCGTAAAACTGTGACAATCACTGCAATTGATGAAGCTGGTGACGATGCTGCGTCATGGCAAATGATCAATGCATGGCCAGTGAAGTATACTGCGCCTGATTTTAACGGTACTGGTTCCGAAGTGGCTATGGAGTCTCTTGAGATTGCCCATGAAGGTCTAACTAGAAGCCAGTAATAGGTACAATACTCGGAAGCGGGACGTCTTTTTAGACGCCCGTTTCCGTAATATTGACTGTATTTGAAAAAAATTTCGAAAGAGATAAGAAAGATAGATAAACTCAGATTATTAACAGGAATAATTGGATAAATTTATATATAGAGTGATTTACTACTAACTCTACACTGTCGGTATAAACTACAATCTGAATCCAAAGGGGGACATAAAATGCCTTTCCAAACAGAATATGAATTTGAATTACCTAAAGGCTACATTGATCAACAAGGCAACATGCATAAACGTGGCGTTATGCGACTGGCTACCGCTGCTGATGAAATTTTACCTATGAGAGATCCACGCGTACAGCAAAATCCAAGTTACTTATCTGTAATTTTATTGTCACGTGTGATTACCAAACTTGGCGAAGTAAGCCATATAGATACTAAGGTTGTAGAGCGTCTATTCACAGCGGATTTGGCGTATTTACAAGACTTATACCAACGTATTAACCAGATGGAGGCTCCATCGTACCCAACCACTTGCCCTAAGTGTGGACACGAACATGAGACCCCTGTGGATTTTTTCAACTTAAGGGGATAACGTGTTATCCTAAGGCTCAAATTTATGAAGAGGTCGCTTTTATCGCTTATTACTTCCATTGGTCACACGAAGAAGTGATGCAAATGGAACATCTAGAAAGAAGACGATACTGCGAACAGATTTCAAATATTAACAAAAAACTCAACGATACACCAGATAATATATTTGATGTATTTTAACTTGAGCATATGACTGCCATTGTTACATATGCCAAGTTTCCTTGAAAAATAAACCTTCTGGAGGTGACCTATGGCGAAGAATGACAACTTAGCTGTCTCTTTTAGGTACGAGGTGGAGATTGGCAATTTTAAAGGCAACTTCTCAAAGGTTTCTGGTCTTGAAGGTCAAATTGAACTTGAGGAGTATCAAGAAGGCGGTGTGAATTCCCATGTACATATGTTACCAAAACGTGTACAAAGCGGAAAACTCGTTTTAGAACGGGGTGTTGGAGACTTAGCCCGTATGATCAAGTGGTTCCAACATATCAAAGAAGGAAAAATCCAGAAATCCAGTGGAACAATTAAACTTAGGACTGAAGAAAACAAAGTTGTCAGGACCTGGGAATTTCAAGATGCTTTCCCGACAAAATGGACAGGCCCATCTTTGAACGCATTAGGTAGTGAAGTTGCTATTGAAAGTCTTGAAATTACACACTCTGGACTCTCTGAGAAATCTTAGTATTTGGAGCACAAAAACGAATTCCAGCTATTTTAATTCAAGATATCTTACAGGACATATAAAAGGTAGGCTTCTATGATACAGCATAGACTTATGACAAACGATAAAGCCATACAAACCAATATATTAATGCGACCAAACGTCTCGCTGTTTTCTACTTGGATTATGAGCCAATATGGATTTAACAGCGCGGCTTTTCGCCCTGTAGATATGTATTTTCTGGAGTTGATGGGACTTGAGCTTGATGAACACTCTGGTCTTAAAGTGCAAAGTCCTTATGTGAATGTATACCATAATCACATTTTAAATTTACACAAAACAGTTAACATGATTCATCAAATGAAGGTTAATAAGGAGTGGAATGATAGTCAAAAGCAACTTCAAACTAACCAGATAAGTAATACATCATCTCAAAAAAGTAAAAGAGCAATAAGTCGTTTGAGAACGTCTCTTAAGAACCTTATTTCTTCAAACGCACAATCAAGTGCTAATAATGAGATGGGACCAGTAGAGGGGAATATTTCATCTACACATCCATCTGTATTCAATTTAAATCAGTTCACTAAAGTAAATGACAAACAAAGCCCCTTCTGGATTCCAACACACGAAAACCAGAATGTTGGGGGAAGTCGACTGGCTCAGATTAATTCAGAAAACTCTACGGATGCTTCAACTCGTACGGCTTCCAATACATCAAACAAAACAAATACTTCAAGTATAGCTGAAAGGAGTTCTAAGAAAAGTCCTGTTACTCTTGCTGATTCAAACAACAGCGAAAATGCTCATCTACATGTTTCTAACCAAGCAAACATGAGCTTTCTTAACAGTCTTCTAACCCAAACAGGGGAACATCATGACTTTATTAGTCCTGTTCTTAATCAGACCTATTTAAACTTAGAATCCTATTTAAACAATGAAAGTCGATATCCCGAAACCACATATGTGAAGTATAGTAATCGCAGCTTGTTCACTGCTGACTATCTAAACTTACCTATATATCATATGAAAGGTTTAGGGACACAAATATATGCACAAATACAGAATATGCTGGTTTCCAATCAGTCTTTAATACAAATGAAAGACCTTTTCACACTTATGAAATATGTGAATGAAAAGCAAAATTCTACAAACTTAAGTCAAGAAACCCATTATGCCCATGACTACACCCCTGAACAAGTTTCTTCAAATAAGGCAAGACACGATCAGGTAGATCAGGACCATGAGAGTTTTAGTCAAAACGATACATTGACACTTAATACTAGTCTTAAAAATAATGTGGCATTTTATAATGAGAAGGTTGATAATCCACATCCACTTTATCCTGCACCTGTTAGTCAAATACAAGGTAAAAATATAATTTCGATGGTTCAAACGGATTCAGAGATTTCTAATCTGTACGGACCTACACATAATCATTTATTTAATAACATGGGTGCATTACAGCGGGAAAACTGGATTCAGTTTTTAAATAGCTATCTCAATATGAAAGTTCAAAATAAAACGGATCACTTTATTCCAGCTCTTTCAGTTAACTCTGTGTTTAAACTTGAGCAAGTTAATGTAGGGACATATGCATGGAATCAATACCAGCGTGTATCAACGATGTTACATCATTTACCTGACTCAGTTGACAAAATAGACAGATTTGATGTGAATAACAACTTAATCTCAACTCAAATAGATTATTTGAATACTCAGGCTAATCCAAGGCAAGCAGTATCAGAGCAAGTTCGTTTTGATCAAACAGTAAATCGATCTGACTCTATGTCTTCTAGTGATTTGCCTAACAACTTTAATACACATGAGAATGAACTTTCAAATGAACATTTATTGTCAAGTGAGAATGTATACTCAAACGAGACTATACTTTCTAATAATATCAATAGAGGTATTCATAGTCTTTTTATCAATCTACTTTCAGAAAAACTCGGCCTTAACGATAACGTATTTACCAAAGACAGTTTATCGAAGGTTGCATCTGAAAATACGCTTGAAAATATTTATGGTATTCATTCTGTTTTTGATTATCAAAGTAGCCAAGTTTACCAAAACGATCAACTTATTCAACTGACTAAACCACAGTTAATACAAAATACCCTTATGCCTTCGGAACATATGGAAGGTAGTCAGTTAGAAATGAAACAAATATCAAAAAACCACCAACCTCTGACTATTGAGTTACTTAAGGCAGTTACAAAAATGAGTAAAATTTCAAGTTTACTTGTTAAACCTGCCACACCTGTTCACTCTATGGATCATCAAAGATCAGTTAATACAGAGCCACAACAAAATAACGTGTTATTAAGTCAGGTAACAAGTAAACAGGTTAAAGGATTGTTTAACCAAGCAATTCATCAACACATGCATCATTTGAACCGTTTAGAAAGCTTTAAAACACAAATTGACACTATAAGACACTTAACTGAGGTCAAGGCACAAAACTTAAGTCCAGACATGACACCAGACATAAGACCAAATATAAGACCAGACATAAACCATAAGAATGTCTCCATGACTGTGTCAAATGAGGCTACCATAGACCAGAAATATAATCACTTAGCGAATTACCTTATAAGTGATAAGTATAATACGATACTTGATTTACATGAATCATTTGGAAAAGAGCAGTGGATTCAAGACCGTTTACACGTTAATTCCGTGTTTGACTTTTACAAGTTAACGCAACACTTTATCCAAGTTAATAAGAAAGACATGTACCACCCCTTGGCTATGTCTTTTAATATGCCGGAAAATGTTATAAATGAACAACTACAGGTCAATTTGACTTCTAAAATACGAGAGATCTTAAAAGGAATTGATCGAAACATACCATTTATTCTTAAGACCATTCGTAAAGAAACTTACGAAGAAGTTGAAGGTCCAAATCCACGAAAAGGCAAATCAAAAAGTCTTCACGCTAAATCGAGGAAGTCTCAGCGCACATTGATTAAACGTGTTTTTAAAGAGAATGAGTTAAAAATAAGTAAGGCTCTAAGTGAGAGCTTTGAAAACCTGTTCCTTAATGCAATTACAAATGAGATATACAAGCAAATTCAGCAGTCTAAAAATGAACAGTCAAACAATCAGTTCACTAATACTAACCGACTTAATACACAAGTTCTTGAAAAACTTGCCTTAGCAGAAAACTTGTGGCTGCACATAAATACTGAACTTACACAAACCATAAATCAAGTTTTTGCTGAAACTGTGGAACATACTGCGATCAGTCATAATAATAAAGTATCCATTCAAAAGTATGGTACTGAATATGTAATGCAAGTTCTAGAGACTATGTTTTCTGAGTCTGAAATTAATGCGCTTGTTAAAAATCTAGAACATGAGCAGGAAATATTTATAAAGGATTTATCTGAGCAAATTAGAGACGAGTCAAAAGGCTTGTTGACAGATATGTTAACCACTGTTTCAAGCTGGGATTATGTTGATTCACCTCATTTCACAAACATGAGTCACACATCCGCTTTAATAAACCTCGGATTTGTAGATAACACATATTCACAGCTAATGACCTTGCGTTCTGATAAAGAACGCGCGTCAAAACTGAAACTAATTAAAGAATATAAACAGTCTTTAGATAAAAGCTTATTTATTGTCGATACAAGACAAAATGAAGCTGGATCTACAAGGTCTGTAGTAACACAGAATAGGACTGACAATGTTATAGATAGTGTTATTGGTAGTGTAGAAGAGAAGAGAGAAGCTTGGAATCAAGATAAACAAACACGTTTAAATCAGACACAGTTAAATCCTATTGAACATGGTAAATTCCACCATGTTGAAAACCCACTATTGTCAATTAACAATATTTTGACTCATGTTAAAGACGTTAATCTAATTAGCGGGATCAACAAGGTTCATACACTAACTTTTGCAAGTGAGTTAAATCAGATTAACCAACTAAGAAACATAAGTGTTTCAAACACAATTACACAAGCTGTGAATTATCCTGACTCTAATTTAATAGCTCACTCTAATATATTTGAAAAGTCTAACATTAAGACTTTTTCGAGTTTATCAACGGGTTCTAATACACTAAATGAATCAAACGTGACTAGTACCAATATCAACACTAGCTTAAGTCAGATTAAAAATTTAAGTTTATCTACAGCCTTAAATAAAAGCATATACTCCAATGTGTTCACACATATAAATGAACGTGGCTTAAATGACTTGAAGTCCACTAAACAAACAATGACTCATGACTTAAAAGTTATTGAAGTTGCAACTGAAAATGATGTTTCAGATGTTTCAAACGCAATAAAAACTCCCGACTCATCAGTAAACAATCCATTAACTCATACCTTGGATTCGCTGGATACTGAATCTAGATCTAACTTTAGAACCAAACAATTTGAGTTAGCAAACTTAATTAACAAACAGGTGGAAGTTTTGAAAGTCGCAGCATCTATTGAGACTTCAAAACCTTCATTAAACAAGACCATAACAAACATAAGTCCTTCTTTACTTATCCATGAAGAAATTCACCAAGTTGGTAAATCCATAAACTTGGCTACCGGAAGTTTGAAGACTTTAAGTACTTTAAAGGGTTCAGGTCATAAGAATAACTTAATCAGATCCATTACTAAATCAAAAATTGATTTAGTGTTTACAGAAGATGAATACAAGCAGCATGAACCGACTATTTCAAATATCACCACTAAAATCTCTAAAGACATACTGGGCCATGTACAAAGATCCTCTCAGGTGGATATATCTCAAAATACGATTGATAGGGCGGAAAAAATCCTAAATCATGAGTTACGTTCTCTTGAAAAAATTGATAAGAGCCAAACCATAACCAGCATTTTGCGTCAAGACGTCGAACAGTTGGAAACCAAACGTTTTAGACCTATTAGGATGAATTATGTAAAACAAGCTTCCCAAACCGCACCAAAGGTTGACAGTAAACCTCCGGATCGCCCTATGGAAACCCATGAACTTCCTGAGATGGATAAAGCTAATCCAGTTCAAGATGTCATGAACAAAAAGCTACCTGCAGCAAACATTCAACCTATGCAGTCTGTTGATGTGGATGCAATATTTGAGCAAATTTACAATAAGTTCGAAAAACGTATTGCTTTTGAAAAAAGGCGACGAGGATTATAGGTGATGCATTATGGCACTAAAAAAAGCAGAAGTTCAAATTATCGGTGAAAAGAAAACTGAAAAAATTAAAGTGCTGTTTAACCCCAACGAGTACAAAATAACAAACACAAAAAAGTATAAGTGGATTCAACCCGTTGGCGCAGAACAACCTGTTAAACAATATGTGGGCTCTGAAGTCCCACAGCTTGAAGTAGAACTCTTTTTTGATACCTATGCAACTCCTGAGCCAGAGTCAAAGAAGAAAGATGTACGCAAACATACTGAAAAAATAATGGGAGCCATGAAAGTTGACGCAGGTCTTCACCAGCCCCCTGAAGTTAAGTTTGTATGGGGTTCATTGAATTTCCAAGGTGTTTTAACAAAAGCTACACAGACCTTTACGATGTTCCTGGACTCGGGTAAACCGGTACGAGCTAAAATTTCTATTACCCTAGAATCTGTGGACACACTTGAAGCTTTAATGAAAAAAACGCCTTTAGAATCTCCTGACAGAACAAAACATCGCGTTTTGAAACAAGAGGAAAAACTCTGGCAAATGGCTTCCCATGAATATGACAATCCAAGTGAGTGGAAGCGGATCGCAAAAGCTAATAACATTGCAAATCCACGTATTCCACCAACAGGCAAAAGCATCAAAGTACCTAATATTCACGAATCATAGAGGAGTATGGATTTAAGTGAGGTGAGGGCATGGACAAAAAAGGATACAAAATCAGCGACCTAGCTAAAAAATATAAGGACTTCTCAGTGCCCACTCAAGTGGTAAAAATTAAAGGCAAAAATCTTTCAAGTGCTGGTGTTGTTGTGGCTAATCTAAGTGTGGAGTTGAGCATTAAGGAATCTTCAAGTTCTTGTACATTTGACATTCTTAACGCCTATGACTTAAAGAATCGAGCATACAACAAAGACTGGTTAGACAAGTACTTCGTCCTTGGGAATATAGTTGACATTGAACTTGGTTATATTGAAACAACGCCTGTCTACAAAGGTTATATTTCAATGGTTTCAGCTGACTTCTCAGAATCTGACTTCCCAAAACTCACCATAGAATGTATGGATGTAAAAGGGCTTATGATGCAGGACGTTAAGTCAGAAAAGAAGGTTTATGACACCTATGGTGATGCAATAAAAAAGATCTTTAATGATTACAAATCACTTGCAAAGAAGGTTGTTGTAGACACAACTCCAAAACTTGAACATCCAATTGAACAGAACAGGCAAAGTGACTATGACTTTGTGTTAGATCTATCTAAAAAGCTAAATTACGAGTTCTTCGCTTTAGGAGATACCGTTTACTTTAGAGAACCCAGAAAAATCACTAAACCAGTAATCACATTTGAATGGGGACAGTACATAACCTCATTTTCCCGTGACATTGGACTCCATTGTCAGGTTGCAGAAGTGGTAGTTAGAGGCTATGACACCAAAAACCATAAAGTGGTTGAAGGTAAAGCAGACAAGGTTAAAAAAGCCGGAAAAGGTAAAAAAGAAGCAGACGGTGTAACGAAACTCCTTAAAGGGGCCAAGGTCACGATTGTTGACGAGTCCATTACGACAGCTGAAGAAGCAAAGAAAAGAGCTGAGGCGGAACTCGATAGACGGAGTATGAATTTTGTAAAAGGCAAAGGGACCAGTATCGGCATTCCAGAAATTATACCAGGCCGTTATTTACAACTTAAGAACTTTGATAAATCAATAGACAACGACTACTACATCACCAATGTGAAACATAGCTTTGGGGATAGCGGATTTACTACATCATTTAGTGTGGCGGTGAATGTGATATGAGTATAATCGATATGTTACAACAGGAATCGAATCAATCCAATGACAAAATGTACGGTTTAACCCTTGGCATTGTTACAAATACTGAAGACCCAGAGAACTTGGGGCGTGTTAAAGTCCAACTTTTACTCCGGGATACCAGCGACAACGAAACCGACTGGATTCGGGTAGCAGTCCCATTTGCTGGAAAGGAAATGGGGGCTTACTTCATTCCGGATGTAGATGATGAAGTTCTTATTGGTTTCATAAATGGAGATATTCATAAACCATTTGTTATATCAGGGCTTTGGAACACGAAGAATAAACCACCTGTTGACAATGAAGGTGGAAAAAATCTAACAAAAATGATCAAAACCAAGTCTGGTATTGAGGTCATCTTAGAAGATTCAGATGACGGAGAAAGTTCAGTGGTTGATATTAAAACCCCAAAAGGTTTACATGTCACCTTAAATGACAAAGACGAAAAAGTTGAAGTCTCTGACAAAGGTGGAAAAAACGGTGTGAAAATTGATGCAAAAGGTGGTCAAATTGAAGTTAATGCGGATAAAAAAATCACTGTAAAAACCGGTGGTTCACAGATCATTCTAGATGGTGCAGGTCAAAAAATCGATATCAAAACAACCACTCTAAGTATTAAAGCAGCTAAGATTGATATCAATGCAGATGCATCCATGACAATCAAGTCTGGTGGTATGCTTAACGCAGAAGCCAGTGGCCCAGCTAACTTAAAAGGTGCAATTGTTAAGATCAACTAATAGGTAGAAGGTGAGATTATGAATCAGAAGTTTACGGGCTCCGGTTGGAGTTTTCCGGTCCAACCAACAAAACAAATGGGTAAAATTCAAATGGCTCAAGATGAAATGCTCATTGAACAGTCTATTCGTACAATTATTATGACCCGCAAAGGGGAAAGACTCATGCGCCCTAATTTTGGTTGTGACATTCATGACTACACCTTTGAAACCATTGACTATACCAACTTAAAACAGATGGAAATTGTTGTAGAAGAAGCCCTCATTTTATGGGAGCCCCGCATCACTGAACTCGACATACTTGCTGAGGAACATCCTACGCAAGATGGTTGTGTACTTATTGAGATTAATTTTGTTATACGCTCTACCAACAATCCACACAATATGGTCTTCCCATTCTATCTAACCGAAGGCATGGAGTAAGCACCTTATAATTGGAGGATATTATGAAGCCGCAAATCATTAAGAGCAAGGACAAAAATTCAATACTAGACCGTATGGATCAGTTGGCTAAAAGTTACACCCCTGACTGGGCACCTGACTTTAAGACGCCTGACTTTGGTTCCGCTTTGGCACTTATTTTTAAAGATATGTATCTAGAGCAGGCCCAGCGGATCAACCGTCTACCAGAGAAACAGCGAAGAGATATAGTGAACCTCTTTGACCCTCTACCATACGGCCCTGCAGCCTCAAAAGGTTTTGTATGTTTTGAGTTAAGTGAAGGTGCGTCTGACGGACTATTCCTCGAAAAGGGTTTTCAGTTGTTGGCTGAAGGTGCCGAAGCTTCTGAAATTCACTTTGAAACAACAGAGCCTGTTTATGTATCACATGCAAGGCTAAATAAAGCGGTTGTTTATGACCACGAGTCTGGCTGGTTGTCTGTTCATGAAGACGAGACAAGCGGACTCACTATCCCGCTTTTCGAAGTAAATATGGACATGAATCAAAACGCACCAAGTTTTGAAATATCAGACCCAAAATGGCTTTATGCACGCAGGGGAATGAAACTCGGACTGCGTTTTTCAACGAGCCATGATTTAGATTACGAAAGACTATGTGAAGGATTGTCCGACACTCAAAAAGCAAATTGGACAACCATAGGCCTAGAAGAAGATGTAACACTTGAAGTTGAATGTGTAGATGGAGTTATTTGGATTCTTATAGATGATATGGTTCGACTAGCTGGGAAGGTGCGTTGTGATCTTATTGATATTCCATATTTTCGTAATATAGAAATTTCCGATCTAACTTTGGAACTTTCAATGCAGTCTCTTATACCAGATAAACTTATGTACAATGACGTTTTAATTGATCCACCCATATTACATCCACACTCTGGAGTTAAACCTTTTACAGACCAGTATAATGTATTTGACGTCTTGCTCATTGGTGATAATGACGCCTTTAATAAACCCGGAGCGCACATTCAAGTTCAAATGAAAATGATGGAACAACTGGTTCCTATAGAAAATACTTCAGAAGAGCCCCTTATTAAGTGGCGCAATGTTATGCATGAATCTGAGTTACGTGAGCCTGAACCAAGAACTATTCGTATTGAGTCTCTCATTTGGGAGTACTGGAATGGTATAGGTTGGATGCCACTTGATGTGAACACAGATGCATATACTATGCCTTCAGAAGGAGACTGGACGATTGACTTTACTTGTCCAAACGACATGGAAAGTGCGATATTTGGACCTGCAGAGAGTACATATATTAGAGCCCGTATTACCAAGGTTCAAAATGCCTTTGCACCTAAAGGTATGATTGCTGTTCCTATATTAAAACAACTAAGCTTGTTTGCTGATACAAGCAAGTTAGAAAAACAAACCTTTATTAAACCTAATCAGGTAGACATATGTTCCAATATGGAAACCCGTGTATTTACATCAGAACAAATAGGATCAGAGGATATCCCTCTTGCCAGTGCCCCTGATGAAGACATTCAAAAAGTTGTATATATTTCACTCACGGCACCTCTTGAAAAAGGGCCTATCCGTTTTGAAGTAAACCCCCTTTTTGAAACCTCAGATATTGATCCAGCAATGTGCAAAATACAGTACTACGGCATTCGGTCAGGTCGAGAGGGCTGGCATGATCAACCCCATGAAGACGAAACCGATGGTTTTATAACCAATGGTCTTATTAGTTTTATGGCTCCAAAGAAAATGACACCTGTCACGCGTTTTAATACTAAGTCATACTGGATTCGACTTGTTCCAGTCATCCACCAAAAGTACACAGTTAATCCGAAAAGGTATAACCGGTCCATGCATGTAAGAATTAACGCTGTACCCGTTATGCAAATGGAAACATTAACTTCTGAGTATTATGCTGTTCCTGCCATTCAGCCTTGGGCAACCCTGTATTTATCACGCGCTCCTATTCTAAAGGGCCATGTCTGGATTAACGAACTGGGTGTAATAAGTGACGAGGAGATACAGAACTTTTTAGAACATAAAACAGATTCTATTTACATTGAAAATGACAAACGTGGTGAGCAAATTGGCGTATGGATTAAGTGGACACGAATTGACAATTTTAATGAGTCTTCCAAATTTAAGTCGAATGATGGCCGCGTTTACATTATAGATTTAGAACTTGGAAAAATCACATTTGGTGATGGAAAATTAGGCCGTATACCTCACAGCGATTTGCCTGAGTACATACGTGTTGATTACGCCCTTGGTGGCGGTGTTTCAGGTAATGTAGGTCCGGGTAAAATTAACAAAGCAGTGACCAGCATTCCTTTCTTAGAAAGGGTTTACAATGGTAGCCCTATTTGGGGTGGTCTAGGTACAGAACATACCTTACAGGCTGAACATCGCATTAGCGAACACATTCGCCATAGAGGTATGGCTTTATCAGGAAGGGACATTGAAGCCATTATTAAAAGCCACAACCGTGACATACACGATGTTAAAGCTACAGGTGGAAAGGGACAAGTGAAGATTTCCGTTCTTCCTGATGCTTTTCCATATCAGATTAGCCACTTCTTTGAAATAAAAGATAAAACAGAAAACATATTAATTGAGTCTATGTCCGCTATGGTCACAGACCAAGAACGTTTCACAATTAATGAACCTGTTTTAGTTGCATTTAGTGTAAATATGGATGTGGTGGTTGAATCTGCAGGAGATTATATTAAAGCCCTTAGCAGGTGGCACGAACAACTAGAAGCATATTTCCATCCACTCCATGGTGGTCCTAAGAAAGACGGTTGGCGCATTGGACAACTACCAGAACATGCGTCCATCTTAGCGGATTTAAAACACATGTTGCAAGGCAGTGAACTCATCGATAACGTCATGATTCAAATGCACCTTGTCGATGGAAAAAAACGCATACCAATACATCACCGTGCATCTGGGGAAGTGGATTTAAAACACGCCATTCCAGTAAACGGAGAACATGATGTACGCATTCGAATAAGTGACTATTAAAATGAGGTGTCCTTATGCTTAAACCGCATCGTTTGGATGATCAAAACTTCATAGACATTGTAAACCGGTCAAGGCGACTCATTCAAAAGTATGCAGCAGACTGGACCAATGAAAACGCCTCCGATCCAGGTATCACTATTTTGGAAATGTTGTCATGGTTAAAGGACAACATGCAGTTTTATATGGATCAGAGTCATCTGATTACACAAAAAGCCTATATGGATTTGTTAGGTATTAAACCCCTGAGTGGAAAAGGGGCTGAAATGATTGCAACTGTTAATTTTACAGATGCAACTGAAGATGACTACCGGTCAGGACTCATCCGTCAAACCCAAGTCCTGCCCCAAGGATTTCCTGTCTGGGCAGATGGAACACGATTTGAGTTGACACATTCAGCCCAGGTTCAAGTTTCAAATATTGAATCCGTTTATAGTTCTGACCAAGATTTAAGCGTTAGTATAACAGACCTAATTGGAGCATTTGAAAACAACGCTGCAGCGTATCCCTTTGGTGCTAAACCCACTGCAGGCAAATGTTTATATATTGGTTTTGATGACCTGCGTTCAGGTCTTATGTCCTTTTTTATAGACGTTGAAGATGACCCCCTTAGTTTTAGAAATCCATACGACTATGAACAACTGTCCTTTGCTAAAGGCATGTGGGAGATTGCTACTTCTAACTCCAATGACTCTGAAAACACCCAGGTTTGGGAACCCTTAAAGCTGGTTGAAGATGAAACCCATGGTTTTATGAATGACGGAATAGTCACACTTGAAATTCTGCGGTCTCAGGCCATAAAACGTACGAGGCTTATGAAGGGAGACAAAGCTTTGGTTTGGATGCGGTATCGACTTGAAGCATCCCACTACGACAGACCTCCAATCATTGAAAACATAACGATGAACGCGGTTAGACTCATTCAAGAGCAAACCGTTTTAAGTTGTCATGCACTCATACAACATGCCCATGGCAACCACATGGATATACAAATTGCTGATTACGTCCCAGAGGGATCAGAGATCATACTAGAAATGATGACCCCAGGCGGTTATAAGGTTATAGATTCAAGTAATTATCAAACATCCTATCATGAAAACGGCACGATGACAGTATCTTTAAACGAACACCATGAGTCCGTTGATATTTCAACTTTACGCCTAATATCCGGCGACCCAACTCTAGGTGGCGTTAAATCATACGATGTGAAGGGGCTTCCTTATGAAGAGGTTGAAACAGACCTTAAAAACATCTTGTTTGACTCTGTAATGATAGAAATCAGTGAGGATTATCTTTCTGACAGATGGTTTAAATGGCATCCTGTTCACCATTTATGGGGGTCTCAGAATGATGATCGCCACATATTACTTCATCCCCAAACGGGTGTTCTTGAATTTGGTAACAATGAAACAGGGATGCTTCCAGATTCTAAATCCCAGTCTTTAAGACTGATTGGTGCTAAATTGTCTAATAAGGAAAAAGGCAATGGGAAGTATACAAGTTTACAAATTGACGAGGTTATGAGTGACACTTATGCCTTTGCACCCCTTTCAAAAGCGGTGGGGGGACGTGCACTTGAAACCGACGAAGAGGCTTTTAACCGTTTTAATAAAGAAGTTAAGGCATTAACACGTATGATGTCAAAGGCCCATGTGGAAGAGATTATCAAAGCGACTGCTGGTCTTGCCATACGTGATGTGTCTGTTATAACTGGACCAAAGGATTACGATCAAGGTCGTGTTATTGTCCTTCCAAAGTCAGAAGACAAAACACCAGAGCTTCCATTTATTTATGTGTCTTCCATTCAAAAACGTATAGAGGAAACACGGCTTATCACAGAGCACTGGCGAGTAACAGGTCCGGACTATGTCAATATGCGTGTTAAATTGGAAGTTATTAAAGATCCAGCTGTCTTTGTTGCTAAAGACCAAATTGAAGAATTGGTCCAGCGCTTTATTGAACCGGAAACAGGCAAACTCTTTGGAAGACGGTACTCAGCAGGACGTTTAAAACGTAGAATTGAGTCGATCAGTGGTATTCTTCGGGTTTCAAGACTAAGTTTGCAAACTCTTCAAGGGTCATATAAAAGAGCTGACGGGGACATCCAGTTACCTGATTCAGCCATTGGTTCACTTGCACATATTGACCTACAAATCTTGGACGATCAAGGGTGGTGATCCTTATGCAAAAGGATAAAAAATTCTTTAGTCTGAACAAAATAAAAGACTTTAAAAAATGCGATACGAAAAACATCACCCTATCAGCTTCAGGGTGTAGACTCACTGATCCTCAAACATCAAGCAAAGGCACCATTTTAATTAAACCTATGAATGCTTATGAAAAAGGCATGGTTTGGGACAGGCTAAGAATAGATGCCATTATGCCAAAGGGCGCAAAAATCACGGGACATTTGTTAGCAACTGAAGACGCTGACTTATACGCTTCTGTTCGAAACCCCGTGTTAACCCTAGAGGAAAAAATTGATCTTATAGCTGAACAAGACCCAGTTTTGATTTCTAATCCTCAAGACGCCCTACTGCATACACTTAAAGGGCAGTACCTAATGGGATGGTTTATTGTGTATTCCCCTGAATCAACACCTATAATAGAGCGAATCCGGTTTTATTATCCTAAACAGTCTTTACTTGATTACTTACCAGAGCTTTATCAAAACGCTGATGAAACGGAATTTTTACACAGGTACTTGTCCATATTCAGAAGTGTTTTAATGGACCTTGAAGAAGAAGTTGACACCAGTCCTAAACATCTCATGTCACGCTTAGGCAGTCAGGAAGACATATGGTGGTTGGCACAAACTCTAGGTTTAGAAAATCCAGAAATTTGGAGTGAGGATGATTTAAGGGCACGGGTCGCTAAAGCTGTTGAGCTAAGTAATTTACGTGGCACAAGAAAAGGCATTAAAGAAATCAGTCAGTTTATAACAAATTTAGATTGTTTTATTATAGAACAGCACGATTTGGGTAGAAAGAAAGCAGATTCCTATTTAAATCAATTGTATGACAAGTTATATGGACTACATCCAAGTGATTTCACCATACTTGTGCCAAACGATGGCTTGTCCACCGAAAGGACATACAACCAAATGAAAAAAGCGCTTGATTCAGTTAAACCAGCGTATACAAGTGCACGGTTG